>LFRM01358074.1_pt1 | contig 10195 bp, 8 predicted proteins | sample 618341 | NCBI WGS metagenome assembly LFRM01 (sample SAMN03654438, study PRJNA283298) | anaerobic digester metagenome | isolation source: pool of bioreactors CSTR01a, CSTR02a, and CSTR03a thermophilic anaerobic... | place: Denmark: Kgs. Lyngby | collected 2014-05-21 | reverse complement strand
CCGTGGGCAATATAATCGAGAATATCAAGGGGATCGATATGCCAGACCGTTTCCAGAAGAACCCGGGTCTGTAGTTTATAGAAGGGGATATCATAAGCACAGGCAATTTTCCGGCCATCGTCCGGATCCGCATATAAAAGACTTTCAATTATTTCACCCTGCAAAACTGTTTTCTCTACGATCTCTGCGGCATCCGCTACCTGAACCTTTTGATAAAAAGTTGCCCCGGGAAAAACAAGCACCAGGGGCCCTCTCTCGCAGAAGCCGAGGCAGCCGGTAACCTTCAGCTTTACCTTCTCCGCCAGTCCCCGCTCTTTGAGCGCCTCCTCAAATGCCGGCACAAGCTCGCGCGAGCCGCAAACCGTACAGCCCGTATCTCCGCAGATCACCAGGCACGGCCTATCCTGCTCAAGCCTGTCCTTCACTTTTTCACGCAAGCTCTCTACATCTTCCGGCAGCGTTAATTTATTCTTTATTCCATTCATCAACACACCCCCTGACAGCAGCAATTTTGAACAAACGTGCTTAAACCTTTATAATATTAGGAAATTATTTATATTCCACTGTCTCCTTTTCCCTGAGCGCGTCAAAAATTTCCCGCACCTCGCCTGGGGCAAGGTTTCCATAATACTTCCCGTCAACAACCATCGCCGGGGCAAAGGCGCAACATCCCAGGCAGTTCACCGTTTCCAGCATGAACTCGCCATCGGAGGTCATTTCCCCGGGCCGTATTCCCAAAAGTTGATAAATCTCTTCAATAAGCTTACCGCCTCCCCGGATATGGCAGGTAGTTCCGGAGCACACACTTATCTGGTGCCGGGCTCGCGGTGTTAAGGACAGCGAATTATAAAAGGTTGCGGCATGGTAAATCTCTATCAGGGGAATGCCGGTTTTCCGGGAAAGCAGGCGTAGCGCTTCCTCCGGCAGGTAGCGGAAATGCTCCTGGATTTCCTGCAAAAGCGGGACCACAGACAAACCATGTTTTTTAACTGCTCGTGCCAGAACATCTTCAACATCAGGCAGCTCTTTGGGCATTTTTTCACTCCTTCCAGGCTTGGGACCCGACATTGGTTGCGGATGAATACATTTTAATGAAAAGAGTATAAAAAAGTCATAAAAAAAGGGGCGAGAAAATTAAAATTGCATAAAAAAAGCCCGACTGCCGCTTCTTCTTTCGCCGCGTCATGGGCTTACAAAAAGAAGAGCGGCCTTCTTAGGCTGAACGGGCCGCCGGTTACACGGTATGTTAACAACTTACGGCATGTTGTCATAAACATATTGTCGGCAAAAGGTGGCAAAGGCTATAAAGTAATTTTGTAATGTTTCTTGACTAATTGGAAGCTGAAAAGGAGCATGAATAGCTTTCCACCGGGCAACAATTTAATTTATTGCGCGCCAAGACTAATTACCGCCCAACATCATCTTGGGAAGGAAGAGGGCAACATCAGGATAAGCAGAAATAATCGCAACTACTATCAATATCGGTATGACGAAAGGCAGCGAACCTAAATAAATATCTTCCATGGAGAGCTCTCTAGCCGTTCCGGCAATCGTAAAGAGGTTTAATCCCATCGGCGGGGTAATTAATCCAGCATCCATCATCAGCACGCACAGCACTCCGAAAGCAATCGGATGAAAACCCAACTGCAAAATTAAAGGAAAGACTACCGGAAGCGTCAAAATCATCATGGACACCGCATCAATAAAGCAACCCAAAATAAGATAAACAAGGAGTATAGCTGTAAGAATAAGATATCGCGATACAGCCAGCCCGGCTACCCACTCGACCAGTTGTGTCGGTATGGTGGATAGACCCAGGAAATAGGTGAACACTGTAGCCCCGGCAATAAGAAAAAGGACCATGGCTGAAACCCGGACAGATTCTTGTAAAGCAGCAAAAAGGTTCTTAAAGGTCAGCTTTCTTTTAAACAGAGCAATTAAGAAAAGCAGGGTCGCACCCGCTGCTCCGGCCTCAGAGGGGGTGAACCAGCCCAAATAAATTCCTCCCATGACCACCAGGAATGCCAATAATATCTCCCAAACATTTTTAAGTGACAGCAGTTTTTCTCTCCAGCTGACCGGATCAGGATTGATGGGAGCCAGTCCGGGCTTTCGCTTAACCATAAGGATTATAAGAACAATAAAGGTTAAGGCCAAAATGAGCCCGGGCAGGATTCCGGCAATAAGTAATTTACCCACAGATTGCTCGGTAAGCATTCCGAAAACCACGAAACCAATACTTGGCGGGATAAGAAAGCCCAAAGTGCCGCCTCCCGCGATCGTTCCGGCAGCCAACTTTGGTGAATAATCGAATTTCCTCATTTCCGGATAAGCAATATTGGACATCGCAGCGGCAGCGGCCACGGAAGAACCGGAAACGGCGGCAAAGCCTGCACAGGCGGCAATAGTAGCTACCGCCAGCCCCCCCGGGAGCCTCCGGAGCCATTTATCAAACATATTGTAGAGACCTTCAATTGAACCGCTTATACTGGCGAAACTGCCCATAACTATAAACAGCGGGATAACCGTATATGAGTAGTTCGCGGAAACCTCATAGAGTGTTCTGGCCGCCACCGGCAAAGCAGCAGCGGCGGAAGTTAAATACCAGATTCCTAAGAAACCTATCAACATCAAAGATAGGGCTATGGGCATTCCTAATAACAAAAGAACAAGTACTCCTACAGAACCAACAATACCAGTAGTAATAGGATCCAATTTTTCCCCTCCCTGTATCTAAGCATTTTTCTCCTCACTACCTTCAGTAAGCACCTGTTTTTTAAAGAGCTTTTCGGCATTAATTAAGAGATCGACGATAAATTCGAGAAAAAGTAGTGCTCCGCTGACAGGTACCAACAATCTAAAGGGAAGCTGGGGAATCCTCAGTACATCTGAAACAGTTCTACCTATGTCCCCCGTTGCCACGACCCATCCCTGCCAGACTAAGACAAGAATAATATACAAACAAAGTAAATTTACGATTATTTCTACAACAAGGGAAATACGCAAAGGCAGCCGGGAACTCAAAATGGTTACCTTTGGATGCCCCTTGACCTGCTGTGTATAAGCCAAGCCCAAAAGTATAAAAACGATTAGCATAAAGGAAGATGACTCCACTGCTCCGGGAATAGGTTTGTTTGCAGTGGTACGGCTAATTATATCAGAGGTCGTAAGCAGCATCATGGGAATGAGTATAAACATGCTCACCGCAGACACAGAGTAAGTTAAACGCTTAACCTTTTTTTGGGTCTTCGCAAGCCATTCCATTCGCTTTCTCCTTTCAATCTCAAACTGCACAGTTTCTTAATCAGCCAGGCAGCAAGAAGATTCTCATAGAAAAAAAGAAAATAAAGGGTTTACAGAACCTGCTAGAGCGATCTTTCCTGACAATGTCAATGACAGGCTATTCCTCCAGGAAAATTCCTGTGAAATAACGGTTTATGGTTGTCCAGTAAACCCCAAACCCGAATTTTTAAAGGCCGTGGCTTTGTCTGTTTCGTTTCAGTCCCTGAAGCTTAAAACAGGTTTTATAAAAAATTATCCTCTTCTTTATTTATACTGTTCCACTTCCGCTTCCCACTCGGCCGGAAATGCCGGAAATTCTACACCGTGCTTGTCAAGCACCGCCTTGTAGTTTAGCAACGTCTCTTTACCCGGAAGACCCTTTTTCTCCATATTGCTTACCCATTCCCTCACAACCTTTTCACTAAAGAGGGAATACCAGCGTTCAGCTTCATCAGCGGGCAGCTCATAAAATTCAACACCTTCGGCTTTAAGGCTCTCAATAACATCGCCTTGAATAACTTCTTCGGTCAACCCGCTGGTTAGCTCGAAGGGATTGCGAGTTACCTCTTCCACAATGGCCTGCAGATCGGCCGGCATTTTATCCCAGGCATTTAGATTCATGACCACGCCTTCCGAAACACAGCCGAATGTGGCTTTCACCGCATGTTTCCCCAGTTCTTGAAGCTTGTAGCCCTTGTAAAGCATCGGGCAGGTAACAATTCCATTAATAACGCCTGTCTCCATGGACAGATACACATCGCCCAGCGGCATGAACACCGGCTCTGCTCCCAGTGTCTCAATCATATAGGTTTGTAAACCACCCGGGCTCCTAATCTTCATACCTTTTAAATCCTCAATGCTATGCACCGGTGTCGTGGTCCAAATATAAGAGCATACGCATCCGTTTAAGGAGAGGACCTTTACATCGGTAAATTCCTGGTGCAGCAAGCGCTCATGCATCTCGTTGCCAACATCTACGGCAACATCCTTACCCAATACATGGACCGGCATAGAGAGCACATCGGTAAGCGGGAAACGGTCGGGCGTCCAGGTAGCCGTAAAATAACCCATATCGGAAAGCCCATCCTTTACAATGTCGAAATGCTCCGGCCCTGCCCCTAAAGCCGACCCATAGAATGTCGTATAAGTTATGCGTCCGTCGCTTCTTTTTTGCAGTTCCTCAAGCATCGGCGTCCAAACAGTCTGACACTCTTCGCCGGCGGGAGGATGCCATGTGCTGAATTTAATACTAAATGTCTCCTGCTCCGCCGGTGTCTCTGCAGGCTGTGTTTCGGCCGGCGGTGTCTTAGCGGGCGGGGTCGAGGCACACCCGGCAAGCAGCAATACCAACATTAAAACCAGGCTGCTGCCGATAAATATTATTGATCTTTTCTTTTTCATCCTTAATAAACCCTCCTCTTATTGAATAAAATATTTACCGAAACAATCAAGCAAAATAACTCCTATCGTCCCCGCATCCCTCCTTACCTGTACCCCGGGTATGGGCACTGATTTCTAAAGACAAGTTTTCTCTTACAAATAAGGTTTCATTTATTCCGGCAACCCCTGTAGTTACAATACATATCCTACACCCACCGCATGCAAACCGTTTTCTCATCCATAAACAACCTCATAGAAGCCATCCTCGACTTGGCGGTACCCACAAAAGATTCCCTTCTCGAACCCAGAGGGAAGAAGGCATAGGGCTGTGCCACCCCCACGTTTACCCCCACATTGCCCACGTTAACCTCACGAATAAACTGGCGTGCGCTCTTACCGCTGGAGGTCATTATACAGGCAGAGTGCCCGAGATTCGTCTTCGTATTGATCCATTCGATGGCCTGTTCCAGGCTGTCGCCCCTGATGAGGGCAGCTACCGGGCCGAACGCCTCCTCTTTGGCCATCGTCATATCTACATTGACATCTTCAAGTATGGTGGGCCCCAAAAAGTAGCCATTGGGATAGCTTTCCACTCTGGCTGTTCTGCCGTCCAGGACCATTTTGGCCCCCTCGGCGAGCGAATTTTCGATCCATGCCATAACCTTCTCTTTGCCGGCCGACGTGGTCAGCGGCCCGAGCTCCGTTTCTTCATCAAGACCGTAGCCGAGCTTCATTGCCGCAGCGGCGTCTTTGAACTTCGCTTTCATCTCTTCGTAGATGTCCCCAATGATAACAACATTATCAACGCCGAGGCAACGCTGTCCGGTCATACCAAAACAGGCGCGCAGCAGCCACTGGGCGGCCTGCTCAAGATCGGCGTCAGGCATAATTACAACATGGTTTTTGCCGTTGCCGTTAATAGAGGAGGTTTTTCCCAACGTACCGCACAGCTCAAAGAGCTTATGCCCAGCTTTATTAGAACCGATAAAACCAACCCCCTTTATTTCCGGCTGCCGCAGTATTTGCTCGTTTATGTTCCGGCCTCCATGAACAAGATTGATAACACCGGGAGGAAAACCGGCTTCCTGTGCCACGCGGCTCACGTATTCCGCAGCAACGGGGGCCTGCCTGCTCGGGCTCACTACGACGGTACATCCGGCAGCAAGAGCATAGGGAACAAATGATGACCAGGCATGCATGGGAATGTTGCCGGGTGTTATGATGAGAAAAGGACCTAACGGTTCCCAGGTGAGATACTGGTCAATACCCCTGGCTACCTGTTCCATATGTTCATTCTGCCGGGCCAGGCCATAAAGTGCCGAGCAGGCCGATTCGATGTTCTCTATTACCCTTCTTACTGAGCCTTCAGCTTCGTCTATGGTCCTGCCGTGATCCTGGGTCAATACCCGGCAGAGTTCAGTGAAGTGTTCTTCAAACTTTGCCCGCATGTCAAAAAGGAGGCGCGCCCTGTCCCTCATGGGAAATTCTCTCCATGATTTGAAAGCTTCGGCAGACGCTTCAACCGCACTACGGGCCTCTTCCAGTGTTGCCGTGGGGAACTCAGAGATTATTTCACCGGTAGCCGGGTTTGTATTTTCATTGACCACAGTAGATTTAGATTCAACCCACTCTCCATTGATCAATAGTTTCTGTTTTCCATAGTACTTTTTGACTTCCGGGAGTAATGCCATCTTTATCTCCTTTCTTACCGCAAAGGTAGAACGTTTTATAGTTTTAAGCCTTTTACCTCAAACCGTCTTCACCTTTAACCTCGCTGATGGTCAGACCGCCTATTCTGGCCAAGGGACGTCCGGAATCCGTTATGGCAACAATAAGCACCAGTTCGTCAGCCCGCGGAGCATCTGGGAAACGTACCTCCATGGCATCAAAATGCGTGCGTACAAAGGCAGCGTTTTTAAAATGTAGGGGGACATCGATCGCTGCTCCTGGAAAGCCCAGTTTTTTGGCCGAAGGGATGATCGCTTTTCCGCCTCCGACATTGTCTCTCAGGGGCTTGCCCAGCTTGGGATGAAGAATAGCGGCGCAGTGTTCCAACTCTCCTCTTTCGCCGACAATTGCCGCCTTGCCGTAACTTTGCACCTCTTCCGCCTTAATTCCCAGGGCGGTTACTGCTTTTTTGGTTAAAATCTCTCCCAGCTCCGCGCTCCAATCAAAGAGCAAAGAAAGATCTTCCACATACTTGTCCGCAAAGGGATTCTTAAATACTGCGGCCGCGGCAGCTTTACGCACCGGCTTTTCCAGCCTTTTTACCCCGTCGGCATGAGTTTCCTCCACCAAAGTATACATCTTGCGGATTTCAGGCTTACCAGACAAGGTGTTATCCTCCTTTACTGTTTTAGTAATGCTCGTTTATCCTGCATACCAATCTTCCCCGGTGTCCGGTGGTTACCTCGGCCATTTCTCCCTGGACAAAGATAAAGGCCCCTTTGATGACACCTCTGTCCAGAAGTTGAAGCGCTGAGCGCTTGCCCCGCTCTAAGGCTTCTGCAATTATCCGGTGAGGCAAGCTATGGACTGTTTGCGTGACCATTTGACCTTGCAAATCGGTTTGCGGGTCCAGGAACTCCGCTTTGACCCGGATTACTTCCGCTGTCTCCACAAGCGTTTCATTGGCTATAAGGGTGGCGCTGGCATCTGCCAACCTGGCATTGTCAGCCAGAACAACCACGGCATCAGCGATCCCCTTGGTCAAGCTTCGGCCTCCCAGGCCGCTGGTAGCGACACCTCCGATGCCATCTCGCCCTGTTAAAGTGAGTTTATGGGATATTTTTCCGTTTGCCAGACAGGATACGATCCCGATGCAGGTACTTTCTTCAGGTGTCAGCTTAATAGCTATATCGCCCCCGTTATTGGCAAAAGCCTTGGTCGCGCCCCAGCCTTCAAGAGCCTCCACCGTCAAATCGGCGATAGCCCCGGCAACTGCAGCCATGGGGGTCAACGATAAATCGCCCGCCTGCCGGACAGCATCGCACATATAGGCCAAAACCCGGGGGCCGCTCCGGCACGGACAGCGATCTCTCACTATTGCCGCAGTACCGTAAGCAATCCTGGCCTTGTCTAGCACGCAGGAAAGTTCCTCCAGGTGGTAAACGGCAATTTCTGCCGCTTTTTTCATTTCCTCCTGCATAAGCGTTCCCCTGTGCCAGGCTCCGATAACCATGTTTATGGGACCGAACTGCAATAACAGTTCTCCCGAAGGAAGTCGTACCGTCTTAATAAGAAACACGCTCCCCGCTACCGCGACGCAGGGCATCTTCTACAGTAGTGATATACTCGGTTTTTCCACCGATTTTTTCGTATGTTTTAAGTGTCATCGTGTATTCCAGGGGCGCTACAGTAGCCGGCGTAGGCACCCAGGCAAAAGCACGGGGAATTACTTTCTCCACATCCACAAGAAAATTTATGCCTCCACCCGGTAAAATATAGACAGGCGCGCCTCCGACGGTAAGAATGACTTCTCCTGAATGTACGCTCCTGGTAAGGCGTAGGGGATAATCCGTTACACCGGCACGGGCACTGCCGCCCGAACCTCCCGTGTAAATTCCCGAGACTCTTGATTCCTCACAACTTTCGGCCAGGGTGTGCATAAAATCAACTACCTCCGGAGTTAAAGGAATTTCGCGCAAGCCACCGGAAGGAGTTACCTCCAGAAGCGCAGCCCTGCGGCCGGTAGTTTCTGTGACTAGGAGACGCATGCCGGCTCTGGCTATGCTCATATCAACTTTGGCCACCGCTTCTGCAGGGTTCTCCACTACGGTGTCACCCCAGCCGGAGCCAGCCTGGCCAAAGTATCTTCCTACAGTGCTCTTGCGACCTACGGGAGTGATTCCGCTGTATTTCATCCCCACCTCTCTCCCCGCCGGGTGTTCTGAGAGAAGGCCAATAATATGGTGATCGAGGATAATGGCTTCTTCAACAATATCTTTAAGCCGGCGGGCAAAGAGACCAATGGTAGCGCTACCGCACCCGATGCGCATTCTTGTATCCTGCCTGCCGTCAATAACAGGTTTATCCCCTATCCGGATCTCCAGTTTGCTGCCATTTTCTACGCTCAGTTCCACCTTTTCTTTATTGGCAAGATCAACGATAGTCCTGGCAACAGTAAAGCCCGTTTCGCCGCTTAAAAGATTAACGCCTCCCAAAGCCAGCATCTTGGAGCCGTACTCCTCTGTGGTGACCCTGCCAACCAGTTTTCCATGGCGGCGGACTCTGGCCCCTTCTTCACCAATATGGAAGTTCGTATCGATTTTAATTTTTATCCCGCTGTAGCTCAGCGGCGCCTCGGTAACAACCGTTACCAGTTCTACATCGTCGACTTTCCGGCTGACGATATAGGGAGCAGGCTTGCTGTCCGGATAGGTGGTGCCCGCCCCAACACCGGTAATAAGAGGGCGATATCCGGGACTGCTGTAATCAGCCAGGGGCTTTTCAACCAGCCGGCGGTTTCTCACGAGAACTCCCTTTTTGTTGGCGTACCGCTTGCAGGCACCGCTGTAACCTTCCCGTACCAGGCACTGGACCGGGCAGGAAAAACACTGGACTGCCCCAGGTTCAGCCTCTTTATAAACCGTTATGGCTTCATGCGGACAGACCTTGCTGCAGACTCCACAGGAAGAACAGGCCGGGGAAGCAGTAATCTTTTTTGCTTCCAGGGTCAGGGCGCCCAGGGGGCACTCCTGGACGCATAAACCACAGGCGCGGCAAGTTTCCTGGTCTACCTGAATCATTTCTTCATCTCCCTGATTATTGGTTTGCGTTTTGGGGGCGGGGTGTTCCTGCTGGCATTTACAAGTATTTTCCCATCCACAATGACCAGGGCAACTCCGGGTACATCCCCTGCTTCCAGTGCCTCCAGCGCATTTCCACCGACAGATCCCATGGGTGCATCCATTACTATCAGATCCGCTTCCCGCCCAGGCTCCAGCAGGCCGGTATTTAACCCGTAAACTTTAGCTGTATTACCGGTGGCCAGACCTACTGCCTGCGCAGCGGGGATACCGGAAATTGAAGACAGTTGGGCAATGACTCTTAAAATTCCCAGGGGGATCACGCCTGTCCCCGAGGGGGCGTCGTTACCAATAATTACCCTGTGGAGTTGCTCTCGGGCATAAAGCATACGTGCGGCAAAATCTGCTGCCCTGGGATTTCCGCAGTGAACTATCTCCAGGTATATTTGCGTATCGTTTACCAGGCGCTCAATTTCTTCAAGGGGTGGAGCTGTCGGGCCTCCATTTATATGGGAAGCCACATCCGGCTGGACCTCGATTACATCTCTTGCTGTTACAACGGAGCTTCCGGGAATGGATGTGCCCCCGGTATGCATCATAACTTTCATGCCTTGCTTGCGCGCCCAGCGTACCATCTGGGCAGCTTCTCCGGGGTCCTTGACGCTTCCCAAACCTATCTCGCCGACCAGCCAGACCCCTTCGGCGGCCAGCTCGGCAAAATCCTCTTCTTTAAGCCCCTTCTCCAGGATCAATGCCCCTCCATGCAGCTTGACGCCCCCCGGACG
>LFRM01213037.1_pt1 | contig 10195 bp, 3 predicted proteins | sample 618341 | NCBI WGS metagenome assembly LFRM01 (sample SAMN03654438, study PRJNA283298) | anaerobic digester metagenome | isolation source: pool of bioreactors CSTR01a, CSTR02a, and CSTR03a thermophilic anaerobic... | place: Denmark: Kgs. Lyngby | collected 2014-05-21 | reverse complement strand
ATAAAGAATTTACTGTGGCTGATAGACAAAATTACACAAGAGAGTTAGCAGAAACACAGGCTATTTTTGATGGAGATACACCTTATTCTAAGGGTTCTATTCTTGCACCTCAATATATGGAGGACATAGATAAAGCAATTAAGAAGAAACCTAAAATAGCTAAAAGGTGGAATATTGACCCTGAAAAATCATTTGCAGAACAATATATAGACTTAAGAATGTTTAATGGTCTTATAAATGAACTTGGTCTTGAGTTTAAGGGTGATATGGGAATTATCGAGTTAGAGGGAGAAGATAAAGAAGAAGCAATTAGAATGGGCAGAATAACCCCAAATGAACAACATACTAATGCACAACAAGAATATATTGATAAAATTAATGGCAGAATCAATAGGAGGGGTGAATAATGAAATATTATTATCAAACAAGTAATGGTTCAGTTATAGCAATTACCCCCGAAGTAAAGGAAGAGTATGAAAAGGCTAATCCAGGAGCTGTTATACTAAATCCCCCTAAGCAAGTTATAACAAAAGAAAATGTAGAGGAGTTAAACAAAAAAATTAGAACAGAACGCCATGCCGAATTTGAAAGGGGAAAAGATGCTCCTACTGTTCCAAAAACGACACATCATAGTCGTTCCCCAATAGATGATTCATTGAGAGCACAAGAAGAGAGATTTAAGATAACTGATAGCTATACAGATGAGGAGAAAAGATATATAGCTGAGACTAAAAAGAAAGAATTTGAACAGAATCTTAGATACATTTATGAATTGCCAAATGGTAAAACGGTTAGTGTTCATAATGAAGTTGCAGAAGAGTTTGAAAAAGGGAATCCTAGTGCTAAAAAAATAAGTGGTACAACAGAATCAACAGTTGAAAAGAGAATGGCAACAAGATACCAATCTAAAAAGGATGCTGAAATTTATGAACTCCTTTCAGATTCAGAGAAGCTAATAACTAGATATAAAAATATGTCAGGACCTAGTACAATATTTAGTTCAGCTGCCCGAAGTCTTACTGCTGGATTTACAGGTATAGAACATAGTATTACAAGTCTCTACTTATTAGCCAATGATGGGATAGAGGCTCTTACTGGTGTTGATATAGCTGGGGATAATCTAGAGGGAAGAATAGAGTTACTTAATGCACAGATGGAGGGAATGGCTAAGGGTAGAAAGGGTGAATCGTTATTTGAAAGGCTTTCAATGAGTGCTTTGCAATCATTACCCTCTTCACTTGCTTCAATGGCAACGGGTAGTATAACAGCAGGGGCTGTTGGTTCAGGAGCAACCTTCCTTAAATATCTTAATCTAGGTAAAACTGCTCAAAGTGCTAATAATATAGCAGAGTTTACTAGGTATTTACCTATAATGTTAAGTGGGGTTGGTTCAAGTTATGGAGAAGACCCCACTAACTCTAACAAGCTATATAGGACATTAGACGCTTTCTTTTATGGTGGAATAGAGGCTGTTACTGAACAGTATATAGGTCAATTTGGTGGAAGAGGTAAGATTCAGGAAGCATTGAACCAACTTAGTGGAATTCCTGATAAAACTTTACGCAAACAATTATCTAAAGTAATATTCAAAGGAACAAGGGGACAGCTTCAGAAGGTTTTAGACCCTGTTTGGAGAGGTATTTTAGATGAGGGAGCAGAAGAGGGAGCTGGTCAATTAATGACTACTGCCTATGATGTTCTAAGGGGAAAGAGAAAAGACCTTGAGGAAATGGACTACAGTGATGCACTTAGAACTATCTTTGAAGAGGTAGCCTTTGCAAGTGCATCAGGTTCTTTAGCTAGTTTATTCTCAACTCCTACACACTTAATAAGTGACATTTCTACAAAAGATATGCTCAAGAATAAGTTTGGGAAGGATTCATCAACAGACCCTACTAATAGGAAATTGACACCTACCCATTCAGACACGCAGAAAGCAGATATTACCCCTGAAACTATTACTCCTACCTCTATCCAAGCAGAAGCAGTAACACCTTCTCAATCAAAAGATTTTGTAAAAATAAAAAATGATATGGATGCAATAAGAGGGAGTCTTGCAAAGGGTGAACCAGTGCTACAGAAGACGCTTACTGATATAAGTGATAGAATAGATAGTATAACAGATGAACCGACGGTTAAGAGCCTTAAACGGGATTTTAATCAAATAAAAGCACTGTATAAGACTAATGAGATGCAGAAAAAAGTTACTCCAGTTGAGACTAAAAAGGAGCTAATCCCTAATGATGTTTCCATTAAAGAAGTTAAACAAGTTAAAAAGCCAGACCCTGCACAGCAAAAAAAGGAGCAAAAAGTTACTCCAGTTGAGATTAAAAAGAGGGAAGAAAAGGTAACTCCTTCAGTAGAGCCTGAAAAGGTTAACCGTATCGAGGTCAGGGGTAAAAAAGAGACTAAAGATGTTGTTAGAAGTATCTTAACAGCTCTTAACACTCCTTCAACTATGGGTCAGAAACTCCATACAACAAAACTTAAAAAGTTATTAAAAGAAACAATAACCAAAGGGAATGAAGGAAAACAAGGGGCTGTCTCTAAGGATGGTAAATATTTTTATTCGAGTTCAGTGCTTATTTCTACATCTTTAATTCCTCAAGGTATTTTAGATAAAGCTCCTACACTTACCATTAATGCTGATAAACTTATCCCTACCCACGATATGATAATGAAACCAGTTACTAAGATTATAGAAGATAGTGATGGTTCTTGGGTAAGACTAATTACCGATAATGGGGATAGTGTTAAAGTAAGAAAAGCATTAACAGATGTTTATAAGGGTCAATTATATATAGCTATAAATAAAGACAACTTAATGGATGTTAGAGTTGTTGGTGATGGATTATTTGCAATTCCAGATAATGGTAGTCTTATTATTGATGGAAAAGAAATATCTAGGCAAGACCAATTTGATAGTATAAAGAAAAAAGAGGGTATTCCTAAAAAAGAGACAGTTCAAAAGGTAGAACCTGTCAAGGGGGAATCGGGGATTATAGATTATAAGAAATCAAGTGAAACAGACAAATCCTCAAAGGATAAATCCACTTCTAAAGTCTCAGAAGAAATGCCTTCAACAATTAAATTTAATGGAAAAGATTTTCATATAGATTTAGCAGGAAAAGATGTTCAAAAGAAAATATTAGAATTATCAAAAAAATATAACAAGACCATTATTACTTCTAAAACGAAAGATGGTGGTGTTATTATTGAAGTCGTTATTGACGAGGGAAATGGTAGGGGTTATACTGAACAATATGAGACAATAGAGAAAACAGAAAATGCTTTAGCTAAAGAAGTAGAAATAGAAAAAGAACAACGGGCTGAAATAGAAAGAAAAAAGAATATTGAAGCGGAAAAGGCTAAACAAGAAAATATAAAAAAAGAGCAACAAGAACAGAAAATTAAAGAACTAGAAAAATCATCACCTTTAATAATAGATAAAGATGCTATCTCTAAAGAGACTCCTCTCCAGCAGGGAAGAATTAAAAAAACATTAGAGATAAAGGTTAAGTATGAGGGAAAGGTGGTTACTAGAGAGGAATTAGTTTTAGACCCAGGGTTCACCAAGAAATCTATACTTACCACTGTTCCACGCGGAGACCTTTGGAATAATTATTGGAACAACTTAGCGTTTAAATATAAAGTAGATATAAGTAGAGAATTTAAAAAGATGACAGAAAGCGAAATAGCTATGTATAAAGAAAACAAAGCTAAAGAGCTTGCAAAAGAACAGTCAAAGATAGAGTATTATATTGGAACAGATGAGAAACCCCATAGGGTTAGGATACCCAAGACTCTTTATGACTTAATAATAGAGAATAAGGACTATAAGCAACCACAAGCTCCAAAAACAGGGCAAACAGAGCCTGAAAGTATAAAGCCTACTATTGATACCAAAACAGAAAGTAAAGCTGTGGAAAAGGCTAATTTGGAACCCGAAAAATCAGTAACTCCTACAAAATCTGTTAAAAGTGGTAAGGATATTTTTTATGAGTTTATAGGACAAAAGGTAAAAGGTAGAAAGATAGGGGTTACTAAGTTTTTAAAAAACAGAATTCTTATTTTTGACAATGTGGTTACAGATGGTGGGTTATTAGTAAGTAAGGATAGGGTAACCCCTGGTGTTTTAGCAAAAGCAAGAGATGTATCTTTAGCTTTTGATTCTATCTTTGGAACTTATGACCAAAAATCTTTACAAAAAGTAATTTCAATTACAGACACTGAAAGAATAGACACAAATGGGAATGTTGTTACTGAAGTTCAAACAGAAAATGGTTCAGTTCTTTTTTTTAATAAGAAATTTACTGATTTGATTGTGGGTGATTCTTTTATTATGCCAGCCAATAAGGGTAACTATGGAATATTACTTTCTGATGGTCTTGCTTTTAATCCATTAAGAAATAAGGATAACAGTATAGTTAAGGGGAAAAGTGTAGAGACAAATACCTCTAACACTGGGAATGAATTAAGAGAAAGCAATGCTCACGATAGGATAGCTTATGGTAGTTTGAGTGGTAAAAGAAAAAACATTCAAACTAATATTGATGAAATTAATGAGTATATATCGGAGATGGGTAATATAGATGTTTCAATGTTCCCAGTTTCTACATTCTTCTCTAACCTAGATGAGAGTCTCCTTTTAAATAAATTTAAAGAGAGTAATAGTTTTAACATAATGGGGTTAACGGTTGAGAACTTTACAGACCTTTTTACAATATTACATAGTCAGAGGAGTAAATATATTGAAAAAACCCATATTGTTTATGTTGATAGTAATAATAAAGTAGTGGGGAACCAAATATTTACCTTTGGGTTACCTAGGACAACAGCACTACCTTATGACCAAATATCAATAGGGGTAAAAAAAACAGGAGCTACGGGATTTTATATAGCCCATAATCATCCTTCAGGAAGTCCATACCCATCCAATGGAGATATAGAGGTTACGAGGTGGATAGCTGAAAAAAATCAATATAATGATATTGGTGCGGAGTTTAAAGGTCATCTTATTCTTGATGGGACTCAATATACTAAATTAACCTATGAATTTGAGGATAGAGGTAAATATAGAAGTCTATTAGACTCACAACCTACAAAATATAAAGAAGCAGTTGTTAGAACAGCTTTAGTTGATGTGGGTGAAATAAAAGACCCCCGTTTTGACAATGAAACAGTAATGGATAGGAGGGGCGTATTACAGTTTTCTAATGCACTTTTAAAAGGAAAAGGTAATAATGCTGCAATAGTCTATCTTACAAACGGTAATGGAATAATATCTTATGAATTTTTACCAGAGGGAGCTTTTTCTAAAGATGTGGTTGATAATATGGTATATCAAAAAAAGATAGCACCATTTGGGAATATGGTTATATTTGGGACTACGAGCCAACTAAATACATTTTTTGATTATAATACAACTAACAACAGAATATTTGCAGAGGCTAATGGGGTAACCGTTATAGGGTTCGACATATCCTTAAAAAAATTTAGTCATTATAAGTCAAAAGATTATAATGGTTCAGGAAGTACAAAAGTTATCTATTCTTCGTTTGATACAGACCATAAAGATATGGAGTATGAGACCTATCGCCTTTCCGAACCCCTTTACCAACCTTACAATGGCTTAGAAGAAGCTACCTATGACCCTGAATGGGACGAAAGGTTAAAGACTAAACATAAGTTAAATAAACTGGTAGAGATGGTTGGATGGAGTCGTAGCGACCTTATTAGCCATCTTGTTGTTCAATACGATGTAACAGAGAATGCAGACGATAAGATTATTCAAAAAGCTTTGCAACTGGTAACTCAAGATTTAGAAAAGTACATCCCCTTTACTGATACAGAAAGCATTAAGTTACTAAGTAGAAGTAATATCAATAAACTGATGAAATATTGGGAGGGAAAGAAATTCAATGAACAACAAACAAAGGAATTAGATAAAATATCTAAAAAACTTAACAAAGAAATAAGTGGAATAGACCCCTCTAAACCTATTCCAAAGTCAGATGGTAAAAGTTTGAAAGTTAAGCTTACTGTTGGTAATAAGTTTTGGATGAACCTGAAGGATATATTTTATAAGATTACACAAGAAACAGGAGACCAACGACCAACTGTATTAAGTGAAGAACTTGATATGGGTAGGAGAAAGTATGATATCGAAGCCAGTGTTATTCATGAGTTATTAACGAACCTAAAACAATATATAACCTCTAAAGAGACGGATGTTTTAATAAGTAACTACATACAGAAAATAGGTAACTATCAAGAAATGGATAACCCAAAACATAAAAAGTTAAAAGATGCTTTAGGTGATATTATGTTGATGGTAGAGAACACTAAAGGTGTAATAGCTGTAAGTAGAGTATATGATGTTGTTAGTGGGGCTATATCACCTAATTCAAAGAAGTTCTTTACTGAATATCAGAAGGAACAAATAAACAATGCTAAAGCTTATTTTGGAGATTATTATAGTAATCAGGCAGAGTGGGAAAGGTTCTTCAGTCTAATTGAGATGAATATGGATGCTGACTATATAGGTGTACTTTACGAGGGGTTAGAGTTTGATTTTAATGCCTTTGTTGTAGGTGAATACTTACCAAACTTTGTTAACCTCCAAAAACTAAAAGACGAGTTAGGTGATGACTTAAATCCACTGTCTATTGAAGATGCTAATGACTCTTCTGATAGGGAGAATATGGTTAATGTTGACTTTACAAGGGTTAGAGAAGGTGCAAAGGTAGAAGTTGAACAGAGCCTCAAGTTAATAGGTATGACTCTTTTAAGAGCTAACAGATTAAAATATTTAGATAGATTGGCACGGAGAGCTTCACAGGTGCTAAGGGGGCATTTAAATAAGAGTGATTGGAAAGAGGTTAATAATAACCTTAAACACTTGATAGGTCAAGCTGATGAACAAACATTAACAGGGACTGCATTTAAAACTCTTGCAGGACTACACTACAGGTGGAAAGTTATTTCTAAGCTAATGCTTCCCATTAAGAACTTTTTTCAGGGATTTATAGCTATGGATAAAGTTTCTGACTTCCCAAAGGTGTTTATGTCTATGATTAAGCCATTACAAAAGTTAAGGGATAGGTATGGTGATGATGTTGTTAGATGGGCTTTAGATATGTCAGAACAGAAATCTAATATTGCAAGTGTTTTCCAACTACAAAAAGAGATAACAGAACAGATTGAACAAATGTCAAGAGATGAGAAAGAGCAGAAGATAAGGGAGATAACAGGTTTAACAGTTCATTATAGTATGATGTTAGATGAACTATGGATGACAAAAGCTTTAGAGGTTTATATGTTTACTGATAAGCTAAACAGATTATCCTCTCTCCTTTACAATATTGACCTGATAGATAATGCATGGGAAAAGATGCAAAAGAATAATGGCACTGTTAATGAATTCTTAAAGGATATTAGGTTTAACAATGTAGTTCCTGCTTTACAGAGACAGCTTATTGAACATCTCCAAACAGACGGAATAGGGCACTTTACGAAGCAATTAGCCTATGATAGGATGATGAACACGAACTTTGAATATAACCGTGCTTTGGGGTCTATATATGCTAATAAGCCAGGGACAATGTGGAGTAATTTCAACCAATATATGGTATGGGGAAGAAGCTTTATGATGAACTTTAATAGGAAGGTGAAATCATTAGTTAGACGGAAGGAGTGGAAAGAATTAGGTGCTTTATTGATGGCTGCGGTCTTTGCTATGCTTTATCAGAACGAAGGAATGAGCTTAATAATGGGTAAGTTTGACCAAATGTTACTTAACCCTAACACAGAAGACAGTACTTTAAAGAAAACAGGTGTAGCTTTGTTTGATAACCCTATGTCTTATAACTTCTCTACAATGTTACCCCCTGGAGCAAGTCCTTATAACATTAAACGATTAATGGCGGGTGATGCTGATTTATCCAGTATTTTGGGTGATGCTGGAATGGGTGCAACTATGAAAGAGGTTTATGAGGGTTCTGATGCTTTTATAAGGTTGCTTTCTAATGGATTAGCTTTAATGCGTGCGACTGTTGACGGCGATAAAGATAAAATTGAGCGTAAAAAAGAATTATCAATAAAATATCTTGACGAGTTATCAAGTATGGGGATAGACTATTCACCAGTAGCAAGGTTTCTGCTAAGAGGTCAAAACTTATACAGAGACCCTTCGTTATGGAAAACAAGTGTATTTAGGGCAATGGATATTTCTAACCCTAACAGGATGTATGAGCAAGAATGGAGTAGCGATTATGCTAAACTTGTTTATCTTATCTTTGGGCAGAGAGGGGATAGGGTAGAAAGCAAAACTAAAAAGAAAAGTAATAAATTTGGTAGTAACTTTGATTCAAACTTTAAATCAAATTTTGATAGTAAATTTTAACAGGAGATAAAAATGAAAGAACTAAGATTTAATTCAATTAAGCAAAAATGTGTAACAGACAGTGTTAATTCAATTAGGGGTATATTAGATGTTAACGAAGCAACAGTCAAAACAACAACTACTACTAATGATATTGATGAAGTTAAAATAGTGTATCCTGGGTTTAAGTCAATTAAGAATATAACAGATGATACTATTATCGTTTATGTTTGTTTCCTCCCCGAAGTAACAGTAGATGAAGATTGGCAGAAGTTACACCTCTTGCCAGGTTATAACTGGGAGACCTTTAACTATATCTCTTCCACAAAGCCAGCTTTTGTAGAAGCATCAGGGGACACTCCTGCATACTGGAAGAACTGCACAAGACCAGAAATTGATACCTTGGAAATAGGGTATTAGGAGGGACTATGCCTAACCCGATGTGGAAACGGTTTATGAGGAAGGGAGGAGGTCGTCCCCCTTTCTATTCCGACCTCTTATTCTTCTCCAAGAATAGAGTAGGCTCAACTNNCTATAATCCACTAACAGATATTATTGATATAAATGATAAAGTGAAATACCCTAGAGGGGATGAAATAATAGATAGTGAAGGTTATTCGTGGGAGAATGTAACTCTATTAACAAAACTGGATGATGTGATTGGACATAAAACATTCAAGATTGTTAAAGATTTTAATGATTTTCAAGCTGTTAATAATGGAAGAAGCTCAACTAATTACTATATAATGTCTGACAATATAGATTGTTCTGCATCCAAAACAGATGATAAGTTTAAAACAACTGCTAATGAAAATTTTGATCTTTTAAAAAATTATTCGCTTGAAGATAATTTGTTAACGGTTGTAAATTATCAAAACAATAGATACATAAAAACACCATATATAACTAATTATGAAGTAGGTAAAACTCCAGAAGATACTGATACAGAAGGACAAAAGTATTGGGAAGAATATAATTATGAAGGATTCTTGATTAGTACATTTAGTGGTGTCTTTTCTGGTAATGGGTTTGAATTGCAGAATTGTTATGTTAATAAAACAGGTAATTATGTGGGGGTGTTTTCAGCTTTAAATGGTGGTAAATTATCTAATATTGGAGTCACAGCTTCTGTTATTGGATATGGTGCGTATACAGGTGGATTGGTTGGGTGGAATTATTCTTCCTCAATAACGAATTCATACTCTACAGTCTCTGTTATTGGATATGTTGGATATACAGGTGGATTGGCTGGGTTTAATGATGCTTCCTCAATAATAACAAATTCATACTCTACAGGTTCTGTTATTGGATATGGTGAGGGTGTAGGTGGATTGGTTGGAGTTAGTACCGCTTCCTCAATAACAAATTCATACTCTACAGGTTCTGTTATTGGATATGGTGAGGGTGTAGGTGGATTAGTTGGGGGTAATAATATTTCCTCAATAATAAACTCATACTACGACTTAACAACATCTGGACAATCAGATGACGATGGAAAAGGCGAGCCAAGAACAACTGCAGAAATGAAAGATGTAAATAACTATTTGCCAGAATGGGATTTCACCAATACTTGGACAATAGATGATGATTACCCGTACCTTAGAATGCAAGTTAACAAGATTGATGATAGTAAGAATGGCGAGCTTGTCTATAATCCACTAACAGATATTATTGATATAAACGATACAGTGAAATACCCTAGAGGCGAAACTACTACTGGTTCTGGGGATACCCTACATGTTTGGGAAACCGTTAAACTATTAACAAAATTGGATGATGAGATTGGAAATAAAACATTCAAGATTGTTAAAT
>LFRM01111575.1_pt1 | contig 10196 bp, 10 predicted proteins | sample 618341 | NCBI WGS metagenome assembly LFRM01 (sample SAMN03654438, study PRJNA283298) | anaerobic digester metagenome | isolation source: pool of bioreactors CSTR01a, CSTR02a, and CSTR03a thermophilic anaerobic... | place: Denmark: Kgs. Lyngby | collected 2014-05-21 | reverse complement strand
GCTGCCTATACTGTATGTTAATTGATTAAGTGTTGCCTGCAGCGATTGGGCAGCGTCAACACTGCCGCATGCCACGCGGCTTATGCAGAGGGTTCACCATGAAGAAAGTCGTTATCAGTGGTACAGGTCTATTTACGCCTGCGCAAAGCATTTCCAATGATGAGTTGGTCGAAGCATTTAACGCTTGGTCGCAGCAGTTTAATGCTGAGCACGCAGCAGAAATTGCCAGCGGCGCGATTGAAGCCAAGCCCGAATCAAGTTCAGCCTTTATTGAAAAAGCTTCCGGAATCAAAAGCCGTTTTGTCACCGATAAAGCCGGTATCTTAGATCCACAGCGGATGAAACCTTCTATTCCAGAGCGCTCCAATGATGAGTGGGGCATTCTCTGTGAAATGGCGATGGTTGCTGCCAAAGAAGCACTGCAACGCTCTGGCCGCACGGCTGCTGATATTGATGGGGTGATTGTTGCCTGCTCCAACTTACAGCGTGCTTATCCAGCGATTGCCATTGAAGTGCAAGCAGCCTTGGGGATTGAAGGCTTTGCCTATGATATGAACGTGGCCTGTTCGTCAGCCACCTTTGGTATCCAAGCTGCTGCCAATGCGATTAAAGCCGGTGAAGCCCGTGCGATGTTGATGGTCAATCCAGAGATTTGCACAGGTCACCTGAATTTTACTGATCGTGACAGCCACTTTATCTTTGGTGATGCTTGTACTGCAGTGATTTTAGAAGACGCCGAGTTGGCCGTGTCCAAGCATCAGTGGGAAGTGCTGGGGACTAAACTCTTTACTCAGTTCTCCAATAGCATCCGTAATAATGCCGGTTATTTAAATCGTTGTGCCGAAGAGGGTATTGGTGCAGAAGATAAGCTGTTTATGCAAGAAGGCCGCAAGGTTTTCCGTGAAGTCTGCCCAAAAGTGGCCAGCTTAATTGCTGAGCATTTAGCCAGCCAGCACATTGATGTGCAGGATGTGCAGCGCTTTTGGTTACACCAAGCCAATCTCAATATGAATTTACTGATTACCCGTAAGCTCTTAGGTCGTGATGCCACTGCTTCTGAAGCACCGGTGATTTTAGATACCTATGCTAATACCAGTTCAGCGGGCTCGGTGATCGCGCTGCATTTGCATCAAGATGATCTTAGTAGTGGCGCAATTGGCGTGCTGAGCTCTTTCGGTGCAGGCTACTCAATTGGTAGTGTTATTTTACGTAAGTGCTAACCTGTAGCCCAGCGCAGAACGTGTTGATCGCGTGATGTGCTGGGGTGATAGGCTGCTTAAACAATTTTATTGATGCGCTGAGCGACAAACTTTTGAATACGTGGCGCACCTACCATAATCAAGCTAAAAGCAACCGGCCAGGAAATATAAAAAGCCCGAAACCAGCGCAGTAAAAATCCTTCCGTAAAGCCGGTATTGACCAAAGTAATTACACAGGTCATTGCGGTCACCATATACAGCGACATTAAAATAGAAAAAACCAAGGGTGCAAAGCGCGGCGCTATCACAACGTTACTCTCCGATATAAAGCTGAACAGATTATAGGGTATTTCCTTTCGGAGCTCATCAATCGTTTTGTTGAGATATTTTAAAGTACTTGTGCGTAGTCTTTAAATTAAAAGTTTCCTGGTGCGCACTGTAAGCAAGTCAATCCTAAGTTGCGCCAGCTTTGCACAACTGCATCTCGATCATCCAAGACAAGCCACGGAGAAAATCCATCATGGTGAATCTTATCAAGCAGGGCTTTTTTCACATCTTCGTCTGGCAATGCATCAGCCCCATCTGGACGCAAGTAAATGCCATCGAATGGAATATTATGTTTTTGAATCCATTCAATTGAATACTGTTTATGGGACTCAGGGCGGCCGCTACAAATTAAAATGTATTGACCTTGCTCCTTTAAAATATTGACCAGTCGCAAAATATTCTCGACAACTGGTGCGTGCTGCATATATTCAAAGAAAGGGTTCCAGTGTTTTTCTACACCAAGTACCCAGTGGGCAACCTGAGTATGGTCAAACTCCGCAAGGGTGCCGTCTAAGTCGACAATAATAGCGTTTCGGGTCATGTGAAAACTCCTTTGAAGGCGCTAGTTTCCCAACCATTTTCATCTTGGTTAGGTATGAATAAAATTGGAGTAGCGTTGCCTATTCGGTTGCAATAAGGGGTGCCGTTAATCACGTTGTTCAATACTCGGTACACACCAGAGTGAGCAATAATTAATGGCCAAGAGTGCTCATTCAAAATGATATTTAGTGCACCAATAACACGAGTCTCAAAGTCTTGCCAAGACTCACCATTGGGCGGTGTAATCTCATAAGGAAGTTGCTGCTCGATTGGGCAACCTTCTAAATCTCCCCAGTAACGTTCTTTGAGCTGTTCGTAGGCGTAAGTGACTTGTTTTGAAACTGCATAAAATGCGGTTTGTTGGGTGCGTAGCAAGGTGCTTGTCGCAATAAAGCTCCACTTAATCTCACCAAGAATCCAAGCAGCCTCTTTAGCCTGTTGAATTCCTTTTTCACTAAGAGGGCTATCGGTAAAACCAGCAATAAGGTGATCCGCATTAAACGTACTCTGTGCATGGCGAAGGAAGACAAAAGGTTTCTTGATTAATGTCATGATTTTGCTCAATATAATTATGTGGTGTGATACTTGGACCAAGAGCTTTTTGCCATTCGTTTAGGTTCTTAATATCATGGAAAAGTGGCGCACAAATACGGCACTCTAAATGTTCAATAAGTTGTTTTAGATCTTGTTTACGAGGATGCACATTCCAGCGGATAAAGTAGGCTTTATTTTCACTAACAGCCTGACGTGCATGTGCAGGTAGATGGCCGGTATAAATGGGTAGATAACGATCTGGTTGCAGCAATAATGCAGCCGCTTCTCCACTCATGCCATCAGGATCTCCGCACAAAACGATCTTTGCATTCGGATTAAACGGCTTATAGTTCATGCGTTTTAATATGGGCCGTATTTTAGTACTAATGCTACCGGCTGGCGCTGCTAAAGCTTCTTCAGGCGTTATGCAATCGTCTCCTAATGTCCAATCTTCGAATCCTAACGATGTGAGCCAGCAGGCAATCTCCAAAGCGCGGCCTGTTTGTGGAACGGGCATGAGTAATATACGCGCCTCTTCAAGGTAACTTTCAAGGCCTTTTTTACCTTGCTCTAATGATTTTTCGTATAAGCCATAAGAAGCATCGAGTAACGCGATGCTTGCCTTCGGGGGCATAGTAAATGGATATAAAGTTGATTCGAAACTGAAATCTCCGCTATAAAATACGCCGTCCCCTATATCAAGGTGTAACCATACGCCACCAAATGAATGTCCAGCGGAGCCTGTTGTAACGTTAACGCCTAATACTTGGATCGTGCCACAAATAGGCAAAGTATGTAGATTGAGGTGACTGGGAAGCTGCTTTTGGACTGGCAAGGTTGCGTAGACAGGTACTTTGCTATCCACGTCAATTAAGCCTCCCATATGATCTTCGTGATCATGGGAAATGAAAATAGCGTCTAAATCTGCCGGTTGTGTCCAACCTTTTTTTTCTCCACTTTCTAATGCGCCACCCGCGTCGAGTAAGAAGCGTATTGGTCGTGACTGAGGTAACGCTTGATAAGAGACTAAAATGGCTGCGGCTGTTTTTCGACCTGCACCACTCAAAATATCCACGCAGACCTTCATGATTCCGTCTCCAATGTCCAAGCTTGCACAATATGAATATGATGCTCACTAGCAAGCATCATCGGAACATCACTGTATGCAAGCAAGCGCTGCCCATCTTTTAGGGTCAGTTCAATGTCGTATCGTTCACCGCGAAAGGTGCAACTATGTACTGCGACTGATAGGGCATGAGGGGCTGCGCCCACAAGACGAATATCTTGTGGGCGAATTAACACAGAACTACAAACTGTTTTTGGCGAATGCTGCTGGATAAGCTTATGTATAGTTGTGCTATTTATATATTTCTGAGACGCCACTGCTGCAACGCTCAATACCGAGCCTTTGCCAATGAATTTGGCAAGCCAAGTGTTCCTTGGCGTTGCATAAAGCACTTGCGGTGTTCCCCATTGAACGAGCTCGCCTTTATTTAATACGGCAATTTTATCAGCTAGTGACATAGCTTCGGATTGATCATGAGTTACATAAACAATAGTCGCTCTTGTGCGCTTGTGAAAAGCACGAAAGGTTTCTTCCATTGTTGCACGTAAGTGCCTATCTAAATTAGCCAGAGGCTCATCAAATAAGACAATATCAGGCTCTGTTACTAAACTGCGAGCCAGCGCCACACGTTGACGCTGGCCACCACTAAGCTGAGTGGGTAAACGGTCGGCATAGTCTTCAAGTTGAACGATGGCTAAGGCTTCTTTAATTCGCTTATTACGTTCCGTTTGCTGGGTTTTCTGTATTTTAAGCGGATAACCTACATTGTCTTTTACCGTCATGTGCGGCCAAAGCGCATATGATTGAAAAACCATACCGAAGTTTCTATCTTCGGTAGGAACATGCTTTTCTGTGCTGGAAATGCACTCCGTGCCGTGAATGATTTTCCCTGCGGAAACATGTTCGAAGCCCGCCAACATTCTTAAGATAGTAGATTTTCCGCAACCGCTTGGCCCAAGTAGAGCTACAAATTCACCAGGCTCAATGGTCAAACTCAGGTTTTTTACTACATTGTCGTTATTAAAAGATTTCGCAATACTATCTAATATTAATCGTGCCATGGGATCACTCCTTTTGGCATGCGAGATGCAAACAAGCTTAATAGAATCATGAGTCCTGCCACTAGGAAAACGACCAGTACAGCGATAGCAGATGCTAGTACGCTATCGCCACTTTCATCGAGGTTGAAAATCAATACGCCGAGGGTTTCGTTGCCAGCACTCCATAACAAAGCTGATACAGTTAGTTCGTTAATCGAGATTAAAAAAACTAGCAGACCCCCTGCGAAAAAGGCTGGTGCAGTTAATGGTAAGATAATGTCAATTAAGCGCTGTAATGGTCTTGCTCCAGCCAGCTGAGCAGCTTCTTCTAAAGCCGGATCCAGCTGAGATATGGCGCTCAATACAGGCTTTAAGCACACACTTAAAAAGCAAGAAAGATATGCTAAAAAAATAATGCTTAACGTGCCATATAGACTCACTTGGATAAAAGGTAGCGGCTTAGCGAATAGCAAAATAAAGGCAATTGCTAAGACAATACCGGGAATGGCGTAAGGCACCTCTATCAAACTGGCGATTACGGATCTGGTTCTCATTGGCAAACGCATTAACAAATACCCTAGCGGCAAAGACACAATCATGAGTACTAAGGCGCTAAAAAAGGCTAAAAGTGCACTGTTTTCAAACGCTCTTGCGGTAACACCCTGACGGCCTATCATTTCGTAAAACGCTGATAACGTAATAGTGTCTGCGGTAAGCGGCATGCCAAGAGCAGGCACAAGTGAACTGACGATTAAAGCAAGGAATGGTGCGACTAAAATAAAGCTCAACACTAATGCCAGTGTGGCCTCAAGTGGAAAGCGCCAATGTTTTAGATGAAAAGATAGAGGCTGGGCTGTGTGTCCCAACAATGCGTAACGACTGCGTTGTTGTAACCATTGCTGCAACAACATTCCCGCTAGCACCAATAAAGCTATAACCATGGATAGGGCTGCAACTTGGCTTAGCATGTCGTTCCCAAATCCTGCCATTTTTTGATAAATCAATGTAGGTAGAACTATATAGCCGATAGGAATGCCTAACATTGCAGGAATACCAAAGTTTCCGAGCGAAGAAACAAAAGCTAACGCAGCTCCAGCAATGATCGCGCCACGACAAAGAGGAACAATAATATCGACCCAAATTCGAAATTGAGATGCACGAGATAGTTGTGCCGCTTCTAATAAGTCTTGTGGCAAAGAAATAAGCTGAGTACGCAACGCAAGAAAGACTAAAGGTGCACTTTGTATTCCTAGCAGCAATGCAATGCCTTCTGCTGAATACATGGGTTGCGGACTGCCCAAGGTCGGCGCGATTCCCAAAGTGTTTAAAATCGGACTTGCTGGACCAAACAGTTGTAGCCAGCTTAGAGCAGTCACTTGAGGCGGAATCATCATTGGTAACATAAAACAGAAAACCCAAATTGCACGACCACGAATATTCGTTAAGGTCACAATAAACGCAAATCCGCTGCCTAAAATTACCGCAATGATCGTACCTAACCCCGAAGTGTAAAAACTATTCTTAAATGCAGTCCAGGTTCGCTCGCTGTTTAAAACGTCTGTCAAAGGTGAAGGCGTCGACACAGTTACATGACTGAACGCTTCAATCAGCAACCGTAAACTGGGTAAAACACTCAAGCCTGAAATTAAGATGAATAGCACGATGGACAGCCAGCCCAGCTGGCTATTCATGTAGGGTCGACTCATAAAACGCTTTCTTATAAAGTAAGGCATCATCTTGATTAATTTTCAAAAATGTTGCTAAAACGTTTTTTATTCGCTTCGCTGTTTTTTAACGTTTTCTCGGCATCAAAGGGCATTAAATGAATATCATCCCGTTTTGGGAAACCCTCAGGTACGCCAATATCGCCGCGAGCAGGCAAGTAACCTTGCATCATCACTAATTGCTGACCACTTTCTGATAGTAAGAAATCTACAAAGAGCTTTGCGGCGGCTTTGTTTTTTGCATCTTTCATTATTGCAACTGGTTCAGTCACAACTGTTACTCCAGTTTTCGGAAAGATAAACTCAATTGGCGATCCTTTAGTAGATTCTCTAATAGCTAAAAAATCCACAATCACGCCATAAGGTTTAGAGCCCGACGCTACCGCTTTTAACACACCGCCGTTGCCTCCTTGTGCCATCGCTTTGTTGGCGTGTAATTGCTCGTAGTAGTTCCAACCAAGTGATTTTTCATCTGTTAAGGTTGCAAGCTGAATCAGTGCAGCGCCTGAATAAAGTGGACTAGGCATCGCGACTTGGTTTTTGTAGTCAGATTTAACAAGATCAGACCAATCTGTTGGATGTTGAGATGCGTTTTTATGACGAACAATACCCGTTGTAATCAGCTTCGTACCGTAGTAATAACCATTTTCGCTATACAAGCTGTCTTCGAATTTCGTGCGATTAGGGCTCATGTAGGAGTACAGGTAATCATCAGAGACCATGGACTCCATGGTCACGCTATCGGCTATTAACAGCACATCGGGTTTCACCACGCCGGAAGATAATTCAGCACGTAATTTGGTCATCAGTTGAGTTGTTCCATCGCGCACCCATTCCACTTTAATATTAGGGTTTTCCTCCTCAAAAGCATCTACGGTCATTTGTGCATCTGTGTTTGGCTGGCTTGTGTACAAGGTCAATATCTCTTGTGCTTGCACTGAAAGAGGAAAAGCAAGTACTGCGGCACATATCAATAAGGTCTTCTTTACGGTCATTGGGAAACTCTCTTTTGATAAGGAAGCCATAACAATAACTTTAAGATTTGACACTATAGTGACAAAGAATTTAGTTTTATAACGGTTGTTTTTTGTTAGGAATTCCGCACTAAACTATCTAAATAGAAAGACAAGTTGTTTGTTCGGGCATTAGGATATTTACAGAGTCATCTTTAGGGTGGGGCTGCTACAGTGAAGTAAGGCTGTCCTTGTTATGAAGAAAATAGCTGGTATCAAATACGAGTACGCAATGCTTCGTGAAGAATGCATTGGTGAGTTGTGCATCAGCAATATAGTCGATTGTTATTGGATTTACAGGTGATGGTTTTAACGTTACGTAGGTTGTTTTTCAACTTAAATGGCGCAGGATATGACAGCGTATCCAGTATTGTAGTTAGTATTTTTAGTACGCTTGTCATTTAAATTTCATGTGTTAGTAATAGTCCTGTAACGGCTGCGCGTCAATATTCCCTGCAACACCAGTGAGCTTTAGAGCGCTGTGTTTTTGCCAATATAAGGGGGAGTATTCAATGATTCGCACGCAAAGAAAGACAGCTGTTTGCACAGGGTTTGCCGTGAGCGCTTTGGCGCTTATGATTTCATCACAAGCCGTAGCGGGCACTGTGACCACCGACGGCCCAGATATCACTATTAAAACTAAAGGTGGCTTACAGGTTGCTGCAGTTGATAAATCTTTTTCATTCAAGCTGGGTGGCCGTATTCAGGCTGACTTTGATCAGTTTGATGGCATTTATACCAAGAATGGTAAGAGTGCGAACGAGGCGTACTTCCGACGTGCATCTTTAGAATTGTCGGGCACTGTTTATCATGACTGGAAGTATATTTTTGACTTGAGTTTTGCTGATAATGGCAGAAGTAAGTGGAATGAAGCGTCCATTGCTTACACTGGTTTCAAGCCAGTTAGCATTAGAATAGGGCGTTTTGGTCCGGATTTTGGTTTAGAAAACGCCACCAGTTCGAAGTGGATTAGTACCATTGAGCGCTCTATTATCTATGATGCTGGTGATTGGGTGAACGACAGTCAAGACGGTATGGGCGTTCAGGTCAGTGGTACAAGCGGTATGTTTTACGGCTCGGCGGGTATCAATCGAGCTAAAAGTAATGAAGATGACAATGGCAGTAATAACAACACCTATAACATGCGTGGTGTGATTGCACCGATGGCTGAAGCAGGCAATGTTTTGCACTTCGGGCTCAACTATGCAAAACGCAGCACTGAAGATTTTGAAGGACGTATTCGCTCGCGTTTGGGCGTACGCGGCACCACTGAGGATTCTACAAACGGTAACCGACCCGTCTTTGCTAGCAGTCAATCAGGTGCGTTTGATAGTGATAGTGCTTGGGGTTTAGAAGCGGCTTATGCGCTTGGACCATTCTCTGTGCAAAGTGAGTATTTGCGCCGCGATATATCTGCGAAGTCAGGTTCGGTCATGAAAGACCGGCAGGTGGATGGTTATAACGTCCAGCTTGCGTACACCTTAACCGGTGAAGCGCGAGGCTATAAATTGGCCGGTGGTAAGTTTGACAGTATCAAACCCATGAACAAGCAAATAGGCGCTTGGGAGTTGGTCTACCGTTATGATCATTTGACGGTGGCTGATGCAGATATGGATCTTGCGGGTGATTTTTACGACACCAAGGCTAATGTTCATACTCTAGGTGTGAACTGGTACGCCAATGAGGCCATTAGAGTCTCGGCAAATTACCTGAAATCAAAAACTGACAATGTAAGCAATGCAGCCAATGACGATAGCGGTGATGCAATCAGCTTGCGTGTGCAGTACGTTTTCTAAGGTTAAACAATGTTCTCGTCTGAAATATTCTTTTAACCCGCTTCGGCGGGTTTTTTATTTATCTGTTAAAACAGCATTTATGCATGCAATTTCTGGCATTTCCTGTAAAAATAGGCATATTCTCTCTATTCATTTAATGGGCAAGGGTTCTGGATGGCTTCTTTTTTAGTATTGCATGGTCCTAACTTAAACTTATTAGGTACCCGCGAGCCTGATGTGTATGGTGCAACAACGCTTAAGCAGATCAATCAAGGATTGGTTAAGCAAGCGCAGGCTGCAGGGCATCAACTGGATTACTTACAAAGCAATGCCGAGCATGTGTTGATTGATCGTATCCATGCTGCACGTGATGAAAAAGTTGACTGTATTGTTATTAATCCAGCCGCTTTTACTCATACCAGTGTCGCATTGCGTGACGCGTTGCTTGCTGTGAGCATCCCATTCTTTGAAGTGCACCTTTCGAATGTGCATAAACGAGAAGAATTTCGTCACCACTCCTACTTTTCTGATGTTGCGGTAGGTGTGATTTGCGGTCTAGGCGCCAGCGGTTACCGTTTCGCTTTAGACGCAGCGTTTGAACATATTAAATAATAACCTCTTAATTTTGGAGTCACGGTCGATGGATATTCGTAAAGTTAAAAAGCTCATTGAACTGCTAGAAGAATCTGGCATTGATGAATTAGAAATCCACGAAGGCGAAGAGTCTGTTCGTATCAGTCGTCACAGTAAGCAAGTTGCACAGCAGCCGATATATGCACCTGCACCGCAAGCTGCAGCACCTGCCCCCGTTGCAGCTCCTGCTGCAGAAGCAGAAGGTCCTTCTTGCCCTAAATTCAATGGCACAGTAGCGCGCTCACCGATGGTGGGTACTTTCTACCGTGCGGGCTCTCCTGAATCAGAAGATTTCGTATCTGTTGGTCAAACCATTAAAAAAGGCGATGTACTGTGCATCGTTGA
>LFRM01149374.1_pt2 | contig 10200 bp, 11 predicted proteins | sample 618341 | NCBI WGS metagenome assembly LFRM01 (sample SAMN03654438, study PRJNA283298) | anaerobic digester metagenome | isolation source: pool of bioreactors CSTR01a, CSTR02a, and CSTR03a thermophilic anaerobic... | place: Denmark: Kgs. Lyngby | collected 2014-05-21 | reverse complement strand
TGCTGATGATGCATGAAGGAAAGCTAGTGGAAGACTTAAGGTCTTTTGAAAAAAGTAATCTAAACACCGAAAAACTCATTACTATGTTTAAAGAAAACACCGGGTCTCTTGAAGATAAAATGGTCCTTTAGACAATTAAATTTGTTCCCCATAAAAAAACCCCTATATATATTCAAAAGAGCGAGAAGGATTAAGCATTCCTTCTCGCTCTTTTTATAGTCTCCTGACTTATATTCTCCTCTCTATTCATCCTTAATTTAGCCCAAAACCATTATTTAGATTTGTTTTTTGTTAAATATTTTTATAGCAATTAGAATGAAGAAAATCACCACTATTATGCAGATTACCATGGGGAAGACTAATTCTCTTACATCTGTACTTCCCATTAATAAGGACATACTCTCTTGACTTAAAGCAATCGGATTGAACTTTTTAAGTCCTGGTATAATATTTAGGGTGAAAAGGACTCCTATAAAACCAGCAATAAACAAGAGACTCCCATAGCTAGACTTAAATATGGTTCCTCCTAGAAGAATTGTTGCAATGAATAATAGGCCGAATAACCACAGGAAAAATACTGCCATTAAAAGATTTAAAACCCCATCAGTGTTCCAAAAGTATGCCGTATAGGCATAGGATAGTCCAAAGCAAAGAAGATAACCTATTGTCCATATTAATGTAGCTACTGTAAATTTAGAAAGAATAACGATACGGCGTGGTAGCCCTTTTGTCAGCATATTTATTAATGTTCCTTTATTATATTCATTTGCCATCATACCACTAAAAATAATTGCAATTATAATAAAGCCCATCTGGGATACATTCTTAAAAAACTGTGCCCATGAATCCAGCGCAGTAGGTTCCGCCACGGAAATTTGTATGCCTTCAGTCATCAATAATTCAAGAAGCTGAGGGGTAATTTTTGCCGTAAGAGGTCCAAGCATACCTAAAAATAAGAATACCATTACTATAATTAGTAATTTATAAGTACGCCAACTCTCTAAAATCTCTTTCTTGGTAAAGGCTAAATATGCTCTCATTTAACCACCTCCAAATAAAGATTTTCAAGAGATGGTTCTAATGCCTCTAATCGATGTGGAAAAAGACTGCTCTCTGCCAGTACTCCTATGATGATTGACTCCACTTCATTGCTATTTAGTGTTTCAATGATTAGACCCATGTTCTCTTCTTTACTATTCATTTGAAGCTGTTTAATTTTTTCATTGGATTTAAATTTCTCTAAATCATGTAGCGTTTTAAACTCAATAAGTAGCCTGTGCCCCTTGTACCTTTCCTTAATCTCAGCGATTGACCCTAACATTACTAATTTGCCATTATGTAAAACGGCAATTCTATCACATATCCTCTCTGCATCTGAAAGAATATGGGTGGAAAATAATACTGTGGTCTCTCTTTTCACTTTTTCTAAGATATCTAAAATTTCTTTTCGTCCAGTAGGATCTAGAGCTGAGGTTGGCTCATCACAAATTAGTAGTTTTGGGCTACTGAGCAATGCTTGAGCAATTCCCAAACGCTGTTTCATCCCCCTAGAGAATCCACCGATTCTCTTACTTACATTTTCTAAACCTACTAGAGATAATAGTTCTTCACTTTTATTCCTAATATTATCCTTCGGCATACCTGTTATTTCACCACATAAATTCAAATATTCCTTAGGTGTCATATAGTTATAAAACTCTGGTACATCGGGTAGATACCCAATAAAACGATTAGTTTTTGTCTCTCCATATGTCACCAATTCACCACAAACCTTTATACTTCCACTGGTGGGCTTAAGTAGCCCCAGAATCATATTCATGGTGGTAGTTTTCCCTGCACCATTTTGACCTAGAAAGCCAAACACTGAATGCTCTGGTACTGAAAAGTTTAAGTCATTGATCACTTCATTTTCACCAAAGTTCTTCTGTAAGTTTTCTATGCTTAAAATATCCATTATTCTTTCCTCCCGAAGGCAAAGTAAACAATGGGTCCAATGAGTTGACCAAATACTACAACTACTATCCATATTGTTTTATTTCCAAAGCGATAGTTCGGATGTTTCAGCACATGAATTAAAGCAACTATTTGCAATCCTAATTGAAGAATAAGTAGCGGTATTAAAAAAGGTATAAATTCTCTAAGTTCATCCATATTATTCACTTCCTATATTTAATTCTAATGCTTCAAGAATGTTTTTATACTGGGGTTGATCTTTCAAGAACGAAAAGGCTGGATTTAAACATACTCCTTGGTACATACTTTCTTTGATTAATATTTCACTCCGCGGAGCCCTTGATCCTAAATCAAAATCTTCAAACCATCCTTCTATTTGATCAAAGTAGGAATCTCCATGAAGGGAGAATGGAAAAAACTTCTTAGTACATACATCAGAATATTTTTGCAGCATATGAAGACTTTTATTTCTGTTTTTCAAAGACCCATACAGCTGAGCGGCTGTTAAATAAATCTGAGCCATGGTATTTGGATGTAGTTCCTCCATGTGGTAAATTTCAGCCACAGCCAATGACCGATGCAATACCTCCTCAACTCTTTCATGGTCATTAGCATTTAGCATCAAATAGGCTGGAGTAGCCCCCATTAAAGCAAGAAGATACTGATACATTCCCACTTGGGTTACTTCATTAGCTTTAGAAGTATTATTTAGCATCTGGTATGCTTGGGCCATGACCTCATACCCAGTATTCATTGGCCTTATTTCCTCTCCAAGTAAGTCAATTACATCTTGAGGTTGTTGCAGCATAATGTAACAAACCGCTTCAAAAGAAGAGGCATTTCTACCCAGCCAAACATCATCACTTTCCTCTCTAATTCTTATACATAGTTTTGCTGCCTCATTTAAAATCTCTCGTTTATCTTCTTCATTAGAAGCCAACATATGATGGTTGACTAATAATACTGCCATCTGAAAAAGCAGAGGAAAGCATGAATAATATTTCTTAATTGTGTACTTACACTGCTTCATCACATCATCAAAAGGCTCATGAGCAAATGAACTGGATATTTGATGATATAATTTCTTGATATCTTTTTTTGTCATTTGTGGAACATAACCTATTAACTCATCAATACTAATATTAAAATAAGTTGCTAAGCGGGGCAAAAATAATATATCTGGATAGCTTTGTCCTGTCTCCCATTTTGAAACAGACGCCTTAGAAACGCCAATATACGCCGCCACATCTTCTTGAGTAATCCCCTTCTCTCTTCTTTTCATTCCCAACGTTTTAGCAATATTAATTTCTTTCATGTGACCACCTCTGATTTAATTGTATCCATATTACATGATTTTAACAATGGATTTATAGTTGACTTTGGTTGAATTAATCAACCAGGGAGAAACTTTTTCTCGCCGTTTTTTTCATTTTGTTCCTATTTCCTATTGCTAATTTCCCTCTTTAGAAATAACCATTCTATTTACGGGGAAAATTTTCTTACCAATTTACGAAATGGAATTTAAACACCGAAAAACTCATTACTATGTTTAAAGAAACACCGGGTCTCTTGAAGACAAAATGGTCCTTTAGACAATTAAATTTGACCCATAAAAAAACCCCTATATATTCAAAAGAGCGAGAAGGATTAAACATTCCTTCTCGCTCTTTAAATTGTATTGACTAAAACTTATGTCTTCTATTCTACGTTATTCTACGCATTTAACTTTTTAAAGAAATTTATATCCTGGAAATCTTATCAGAGGAATTGAATACTAGCTAAACTTCAGTATATAATTTAATCATTACAATCATATTCTCTTCTTGAAAGGATAGACATGAAAAAACTAACATTCAAAACAAAATTCTATATTTTCCTAGCACTGTTACTTGTTTTAGCCTTATTTTTAGATATCTTCGATGTTTTGGAACGGAATTCCTATAATTATTCGTTAATGATTCTATTACTAATCATTACGATTTGCGCTATCCAATATAGAGCCGCTAAAAAAGGTTTAGAAACCATGCTCAGTATTAATAGAGACTACAATATCCGGAAAACATGGAATAAAGAGCACCAGTTTGATTGGGAAAAAGTAAGGTTAAATCAAATAAAATGGGCTCCCATTTGTATCGGATTATCATTAATTGAACTTCTTATCTTGATGTTTACAGGTGATGCTTATATCTTAGCGATTTTCATTATAGCGGTCATAAATCTATTCATCTATCTATTTTTTACTCGTCCAGTCAAACATAAAACAGTATAAACCTACTACTTCAAGACGATTTTCTTTTCTCTTGCAAAGTAAAAAAGGTATTGTTGGGCAAANNTTTTTAAGAGGTTATTCTCTTTGGAATCATAAAAATGGACCATGGCCTTTTTTACCCACACATCTACTGGAAAGGCTTCTGATTTACCCATGGAAAATAACATGACACAGTCAGCTACTTTTGGTCCTACACCAGGATAGGCTAGCAGTGCCTTATGACATTTCTCACTAGACATATTCTCTAATTTATAAAGATCTGGAGCTAGTTTTCCCTTATTCTTTTGGGCATCCACCACCATTTTTGTGGCACCGCGGATATATTTCGCTCGATAACCTACACCAATTTTTCGTAAATCTTCTTCTGTAGCTTTGCTTAACTCTAAAGCTGTGGGAAACGCGTAATAGGCATCATTCTTATCATCCTCATGAGTAATCTTACTTCCATAATCATGGCTGATTTTTTGAATTCCATCTTTGATTTTCGTGATCAGGTTATTAGAAGACAAAATAAAAGAAATTAAGATTTCAAAAGGGTCTTGATTTAAGACACGAATACCATAACCAAAATCAACAGCTTCTTTCAATACAGGGTCTTCTTTTAGCACTTGCTTAATCAATCCATAATCTCGATTAAAGTCGAAATAATGATGAAAATCTTTTAGGAATTCCTTCTCAGTAAGGTTAGAGATGAATACTGTGTCCTCTTCCATGGAGACTTGTAGCACTTTACCATGAACAATCCCTTGGTATGAAGTGTTGTCATCCTCTTTAATTCTATGCCACCTAAAACATTGACCACACTCAAAAATATGCTGAGGATGAAAGTGGGTAACGCCTAATAGTCTAATCCCGTCCTTCTCCTCCACCAGTTCTTTATAGTTTTGATTTTTTATCATAGTTTTAGATCATCTTTATCTTTTTTATCTAAGTAGTTCATCATACCTTGAGCTGCTATTTTACCAGCTCTCATAGCCTTAATCACTGTAGCAGAACCTGTTACAGCGTCTCCACCTGCGAAGATCCCTTCCCGTGACGTTTCCCCTTCTTCTTCATTAATTATAATACAACCATTTTTTGTAATCTCCATACCTTTAGTGGTTCTTGGAATTAGAGGATTAGGGTTGGTCCCCAGACTCATAATCACCGTATCACATGTTAGGGTAAATTCACTGCCCTTAATTTCCATAGGGCTTCTTCGACCAGATTCGTCAGGCTCGCCCAGCTCCATCTTCACACAAATCATACCTTTAACAAAACCATTTTCATCCACTAAAATTTCTTTTGGATTGGTTAAAAGATTCATCACCACTCCCTCTTCTTCTGCGTGGTGAACTTCTTCACCTCTGGCTGGAATCTCTTCTTTTCCTCTTCGATAAACAATACTGGATTTCGCTCCAAGACGGATGGCTGTTCTAGCCGCATCCATGGCTACATTTCCAGCACCCACCACTAAGATATCTATCCCTAGTAATATAGGGGTATCATAATCTTCTTTAAAGGCTTTCATTAAATTAGCCCGAGTTAAATATTCGTTAGCCGACATAACGCCATTGGCATTTTCTCCCTTAAGCCCCATAAACCTGGGAAGTCCTGCTCCTGATCCAATAAAGACTCCTTGGAAGTCTTCATCATTCATTAGGCTTTCAATAGTCACTGTTCTTCCCACAATCACATTTTTCTCGAAAATTACCCCCAAGTCTTTAAGAAGATCAATTTCCTTTTGAACGACTTTTTCTTTTGGTAATCTAAATTCTGGAATCCCATAAACTAAAACTCCACCTAATTCGTGGAGGGCTTCAAACACCGTTACTTGATAACCTGCTTTTTGTAGATCATAAGCACAGCTAAGTCCCGCTGGTCCACTCCCAATTACGGCAATTTTGAGACCATTATCAGGTTTCTTCTCTATATCTTTATAATCATTTAAAAGAGCCCAATCCCCCACAAATCTCTCAAGCTTTCCAATGTTAACCGCGTCTCCTCTGATGCCCACAATACAAGCCCCTTCGCATTGTTCTTCTTGAGGACATACTCGTCCGCAAACCGCAGGCAAGTTGCTCTGAAGCCCTATGGTATCTCTAGCTGCCCTAATATCTCCATCTCTAAGCTCTCGAATGAACTTAGGGATATCAATTCGTACAGGGCATCCAGGAACACATCTGGGGTTTTTACACTGAATACATCGATCAGCTTCCATAATGGCTTCTTCCAAGGTGTAACCATAACTAACTTCATCAAAATTATGAATTCTCTCTAAGCTATCTTGTTCTTGAACCGGTATTCTATTTTTTTTCATGTTGAATCTCCCCTAATGCACATAAGTCCGAATCTTTATGGATATGCTTTTGTTCTGCAATAATCTCTTTTTTCCCTTCACTGGTTTTGTACATCATCTGTCGTCTCATGGCTTCATCAAAGTTAACTTCATGGCCATCAAACTCCGGACCATCTACACAGGCGAATTTGATGTCGTCTCCCACACTAACTCTGCACGCCCCACACATTCCTGTTCCATCCACCATAATAGGGTTTAGTGAAACTACGGTTTCTAAATCATAGGACTTGGTAAGTCTAGCCACAAACTTCATCATCACCATGGGTCCAATAGCTACGCAAAGGTCATAAGACTTTTTTTCTTCTTCTATGAGCTTTTTAAGTTGGTCTGTTACTAAGCCTTGGAAACCATAACTTCCATCATCAGTGCAAATATATAGATTCGTTGCGACCTTTTCAAACTCTTTTTCTAAGATAAGGGTGTCCCTAGATTTAGTTCCAATAATTACGTCACAATCTATTCCCTTTTCTTTTAGCATCTTCACTTGAGGATATACTGGCGCTGTGCCTACTCCCCCAGCGATAAATACAATCTTTTTTCCTTCAAGCTGTTCCTTATCCTGAGTTACAATGTCTGATGGATTTCCAAGAGGTCCAACAAAGTCCTCTAGGAAATCTCCTTCATTAAAGGCTGCTAATTTTATTGTAGAGGATCCTAGCGTCTGAAATACGATGGACACCGTTCCTTCTTCTTTATTATAATCTGTAATGGTTAGAGGGATTCTTTCCCCTTTTTCATCAATTCTCACAATGACAAACTGACCAGGCAGAGCTGCTTTTGCCACTCTGACTGCTTCAATATCCATTTGAAAGATTCCTTTAGTCAGCTCAATTTTCCGTTTAATTTTATACATCTTTTTCCCCACTTATTTCCCTGTTTATTCTTTCTTTCTAAGTATACCCATTCTGGCATTTACTTTCAATGGCAAAGCAAAAGGACTCCTTATCACAAGGAATCCTTTTGCAAAGAAAATATACTACTTTGGATTTTTATCGTTCATCAGATAAACCAGGGTAAGAAGACTTTCACTTAAATGAACATTTTCTACACTGATGTTCTCTGGAACCTTTAAGTCTACAGGTGCAAAGTTCCAAAGTCCTCGAACTCCTGACTCTACCATAATATCTGCAACTTTTTGCGCTTGAGCTGATGGAACACAGATGATTCCGATATCAATGGAATTTCCTTTTAAGAAAGATTCCAGATTGTCGATATCATTAATTTCAATATCATTCATTTGCATACCGATGAGTTTAGGGTTCTTATCAAAAATACCCTTAAGATCAAATCCAAACTTATCAAATCTGGTATAGTTCGCAATAGCTTGCCCAATATTACCCGCTCCAATAATCACTGATGAGTATCTTTTGTCTAATCCTAAAATGTTTGAAATCTCATTATAGAGATCTTTCACATTGTAGCCGTAACCTTGTTGTCCGAATCCACCAAAACAGTTAAAGTCCTGACGAATTTGGGATGCCGTAAAGCCAATCTTCTCACTTAGTTCTTTAGATGAGATTCTGTCTACGTCATTACGTAGTAGTTCGGCCAGATGTCTGTAGTACTTTGGCAATCTTTTAATGACCGCCATGGAAATATCTTTTTTCTTATCCATCCTTACACCTCATTGTTAATTAAATTTCTAACAATATCATAGCACAACTTCTTAAACTTGTGTACCTTTTTATCAAGGATTTTATAGTTTTTTAGTGAACTTTAAATCAAATCCTTCATAATAGCCACTAAAAGCCATATATCCCTGTCATTCTCTCGGCTGTAACAGATTAATAGTAATAGTTTCAGACTCATACAATCTTCATTTCTCCCGTCTAATCTTTCACGCAAAAGAAGCTCCCTAATCTCACTTAGGGAGCTTCTCGCTTATTTGAAGGCTTCTTTTACAGCTTCAAGCACATAGTCTTGTTGTTCATCATAACTAATGTCTGGAAGATTATCCCCCTCTTGGACTCCATAGTTTCCAAAGCTAGCATGGTTTCCACCGGGGATTAGGGTATAAATGGTGTCGTCAGGTAGACGAGCCCTAGAGGTTTCTAACTGATCTTCATTAATAACCCCATCCTTGTCTCCCACTAAAGAAAATACTTTTAAATCCTCATCTTTTAGATTCACTCCATTGTCTGGATAAGAAGCCAAAAGGATTAATGCCTCAATGACCTCATTATTTCGCTTCGCTAACCGAGATGCAGAAATCCCTCCTAAGGAATGACCCATCACCGCCCACTGATCAACTTCATCATCTTTAAGGTACTTCTTTCCTGCATTGTTAGATAAGATGGATAGTTTTAGCGGAACTTTTACCACAATAGTCTTGTAGCCCATATCCGCAATCTTGTGAGCTAGATAACCATAAGCCTTCTCAGAGACTTTACCACCAGGGTAAATAATCACCCCGCCCTTAATTTCATCAGGAGTGAAAATCAAATCTCCGTCTTGTTCAAGGAAGGTAACCTTCTGAGAATATTTTAAGGCATCTGTAGCTGTGGTAGATGGTCTATAATAATCATCTGCAAAAATATAAAGACCCACTCCAGCAAAAATTAATAAAATGATGAGAATTCTTCCCACAATGGTTAATATTTTGTATCGTTTACTCTTTTTCTCTTCCATGAACTTCTCCCTCTCCCTGTCTAAATCGATATGCCTGACATCCCTACAGTCAAGTTCACGTATTATCTTAAGTATACTTGATTAGAGCCTGTATTTTAAGGGTTTTAGATAAATTATTCTAGATTTTCGCAAAGATTTCAAATTTTTATCAATTCTGCTTAATCTATGGGGAATATGCTAAAATGAAGAAAGAGCTAGGAGGATTATTTATGGCAAGTAGAAGAATTTTAGAAAAGAATAAATACCAATTTTTAGAGAAAATCAGCTTGAGTCCTATAGACGAAGAGTCTTTAGACTATAGCGTAGAAATAGATAATTATCTTAAAGAACTTAAAACCTATAAGGTCTCCCTGATGGGCTTATCAAAAGATGTTCCTAGTAAAGAGGATCGAAATCTTTTTCTCAACTTAGCCCTGATTATCACTGATGACGAAAAGTTAAAGGAACAATTTACTACCCAGAAGAAGCTTCCCTTAAAAAGGATTTCCCATACATTGGAAGTTCCACTGTTTAAATTAGAGGCTTACGAAAATTACTTATGCGCATACACTCTGCTTTTAGATGAAAAGTATCCTCTCCTTCGTAAAACCTTAACCTATGGTCCTAAAGTAAAAGAGCATTTAACTGAAGTCTTAAAGTTCATGCCCCAAGGGCTAGTTCTTCACTGCAGCTTTAGACAAAGTTATTTGCTTACCCGCCATGGTGAATTCTACCGAATAAAAAATGAAGGCCAAGTGGTGGGTAAATTTGCCTCAGGACGTAAAAAGAGAAATCCTTTGAATTGGAAGAGACCTTTAGGGTCTCTACTAATCATCGCTTTAATCGCTTTTGGATTTTATCAATATCAAATAAACCAAATTCAAAATACCATCATCGTTAGAGCTGTGGGTGAAGTAAAGGTAGAGTTTAACTCATTTGGTAACTTAATTGATATTATAGGAACTAGCCCAGAGGGTGACAAGTTTGTTTCATCAGCAGAATTTGAAGCCAAAGACATGGATACCGTGCTGGC
>LFRM01107940.1_pt1 | contig 10204 bp, 6 predicted proteins | sample 618341 | NCBI WGS metagenome assembly LFRM01 (sample SAMN03654438, study PRJNA283298) | anaerobic digester metagenome | isolation source: pool of bioreactors CSTR01a, CSTR02a, and CSTR03a thermophilic anaerobic... | place: Denmark: Kgs. Lyngby | collected 2014-05-21 | reverse complement strand
CCCGATGGCAGCAAGGGGATCGCGGAGCAGCTGTGGGATGCCTGTCTCGATGCGGGCAAACTTCTCTGGGGGTTTGCCAACGATGACGCCCACAACACGAAGCCGGATCACTACGCCGGGGCCGGGAGCGCGTGGAACATGGTGTGGGTGCGAGAGCTCACCAAGCCGGCGGTGATGGAATCGCTGCGCCGGGGCGCCTTCTATGCGTCGTGCGGCATCCAAATCGACCAGGTCGAGATGGATGCCGAGAGCATCACGGTACGCAGCCCGAACGCCACCCACATCAAGGTGGTGGGTGACGGCGGGCGGACTCTTGCCCAGGTCGACGCGAACCAGATCACCTACCGGCTTCAGGGCACCGAGAAGTGGATCCGCGTGGTGCTCTGGAACGACACCATCTGCTATCCCAACGAGCCCTCTCGCTACCCGCAGAGGGCCTGGCTACAGCCGATTGTGCTAGACTCGCTCATCCCATAGCCGGAGGTTCCCCTCACACACCCGCCGGGTAGGTCTCAGGCATCGCGGGCGCCGCGCGCGCGGGAAGATGGAGCGGGTGGAGCGCCTCTGTCTCATCAAAGTAGAGGAACGCATCATACCGCTCCGGAAGCACGCTAGGCACGTAGTTGGTGAAGCCTTCGTGCTTCGGGTCATACACCACGCCCACGGCTCGGTGGCCGCGCTGCGCCCGCATTGCCTCCGGCGGGGTGCCCTCGTCCAGCAGGAGCAACTTGTCCTCCGCCCCAGCGCGGTGGATCACGTCCTCCCAGCTCCCCTCACGGGCGGGCGGCATCACCATGAACTCCATCGGCGCTTCCCAGGCATCGGCGGCGACGACGCTGCCACGGTGCGTGCTAAAGCCAACCGAGATCACGCCCTGGTCCACATGGCGCTCGCGAACGAGCTGGCCGAGGTTCACCATCCCCCGGTCGGCCATCTCCGAGGCGCGCGCATCCCCGATGTGGGAGTTGTGCGCCCAGATGATCGCCTTCGCGCCCGGGCCGTGGAACTCCATCAACCGGTCGAGGGTATCCGCCATGTGCCTGTCGCGGATGTTCCATGCCTCCGGCCCCGCCGAGATGAAAGCGCGGTAGTAGCGTTCTGCATCGCGCACCACCCAGGCGTTTTGCTCGGCATTGAAGAGCGCCTCGGGATCCTGCCCTGGGATCTCGGGCCGGCGCATGAGGATCTCCTTGAGGAGCGCCACCACCTCATCCTCACACGATTCAGGCACGAGCCGGGTCGCCATCGAGTAATCCCGCACGTCGCCATACGGCTGAAAACAGTGGTGCGCCTGCCGGGCCACTTCGGCGGCCGCGGGATCCACCTGTGCCAGATACTCCACTACGGCGCGCAATGACTCCCAGAGGCTGTAGGTATCCAGCCCGTAGAAGCCCGCCTCCATGCCGCGTGGCACCTGCCGGTTATACCGGCGCAGCCACTCGACAAACGAAACCATCTCCTGGTTGGCCCATATCCACGTCGGCCAGCGGTCGAACATGCGAAGCACCTGAGAGGCGGTGCGACCCGCTGCCGGATCTCCCTTGACATAGCGGTTCACCTGGTAGCAATGGGGCCAGCCGCCCTCGACGGCGACAAAGGAGAACCCCTTCTCCCCAAGCAGGCGCTTCGTCAGCCGGGCGCGCCAGGAGTAGAACTCCGATGTCCCATGCGTCGCCTCGCCCAGGAGCACAAAGCGCGCATCGCCGATCCGGTGCATCAGAGGATCGAGATCCTCGTCGTCCCGCAGAGGACGCGCGATATCGCGGATGTGCGTTACCAGCTCCTCCGTACCGGCCGTCGTCTCAATGGTTCTCATGGGTCGTGGCTCCTTCGCAACGAAGTGTCACGCCCTCATACCCCATGAGAACCCAGGCCAACCTCCCTCCGCGTCGGCGATTGCTCTATTGTAGCTTCCACAGTGCGGGATCGGGCATTCCATCCGGCGTCGTGGTGTCGGCGCCGCTCCAATCGGCGTACTTGCTGTTGTGGATCCACTTCACATGGCCATCGCAGAAGGCGAAGTTGGCGCCTTCACTGTGGTTCGGATAGGGTGGCACCGCGTTGTCCCCCTGGTACTGGTCCCAGTCCATTAGATAGTAGCTGTTACCGGTGCCGCGGCCTTGCGAGTCGACGGGGCCCAGACGACCGGCGTCAGCAAACGCCGCGAGCTGCGCCGGATAGGTGATCTGCGCCAGGGGAATACTATCACGCAGCAGATTATTATAGCCGTAGCCCAGTGTCTGCGTCACGCTGATATACCCGTTCCACGCATGGCTAGGTGCCGAGGGGCAAGTGAAGGCTTTCGTGCTCTTCACGTAGGGCGAGAGCAAATACGGCCAGGTGACGTAGCCGGGAGAGGTGGGAATCGTTACGGTGGCGCGTACCATCCGCTCGTCATAGTCCTGCGCGTACTGGATGCACGCCATCGCTATCTGCTTGAGGTTGCTCTGGCAGTTCGCCTTGCGCGCGTTCTCACGCGCCCGCGCGAAAACCGGGAAGAGAATCGCGGCCAAGATGGCGATAATCGCGATGACCACTAGCAACTCGATCAATGTGAACCCTCGAGCCCGCCGATGCATGTCATCCTCCTATTCATAAGGGGTCAGGCCCCCCGGTCAAAGCCTGGGGGCGCGCATCCAACTCGCCACGGTCACCCATGACGCGGGAATGCAACTGGCCGGCTGGCGGGTCAGGCCGTGCCCGCCCGCTGCTCTCGGCAGAGCCCAGCCGTGCCTTTGCGTGAGCATATTATATCACAAAACGATACCAGAAAGAGACGAGAGACCCCCCGGGGGTTCTCCCCCACCCGTCCAAAGGCAGGGCGCGAGAGCCCCCGGACCCCGAACCTCGATAAAGACTCCTGGCTAGCGGCCCAGCCGGCGCACTTTCACGGTGAGACCCACCACGTCGCGCGTCAGATTGCCATCGTCATTCAGCTCCTGACGGTCGAAGACGACGAGGAGGGTGTCCGGCGCCACCTCTTCCACGGAGTTGTAGCTCGTAGTGGGCCCGTCGTAGAAGCAGAAGTGGCCTGTCCACGTCTTGCCCTCATCGGTGCTGAAGCAGAGCCAGTTGCCAGGGCGTCCATAGGTGCAGACAAGGATCCCGCTCTTCATGCGGCAGGCGTTCGGCCACACGCCCCGGTCGGCAATCGGCTCGGGCTTGCTCCAGCTCTTGCCGTCATCTTTGGACCGGCTGAGATAGAGTGGCGTATGCTTCCCGCCGCTTCCGCCGGTGCGCATGAAGCACAGGATCTCGCCATTCGGCAGCGCCAGCAGGTCGGCCTCGCAGAAGCTCTCCAGGCCCACTTCCGGGTCGTAGGCTACGGTCGCGAGATACTCCCAGGTCCGGCCACGGTCCGTAGACCGAACCACCCACGTCCGGTACTTGTAAAACTTCCACTCAGGAGGGAAGGTGGGGCAGAGCACCGTGTCTGTCTTGAAGTAGCCGTACATGACAGCCAGGAGGCTGCCGTCGCGCAAGCCGACGATGGCGTGGTCTACCATCGGCCCCTCATAGTACTTGCCGTCGTCACCCGTGCCTCCGGTGGCCTCAGGGAGATGGATGAGAGCATCCTCGGTGGTAGCCGTCTTGCCGCCGTCGCGCGACCGCTTGAGTGGAATGGTGAACCAGCCCGGCCGGGCGCTCCGCTTCGTGGCGAAGCCGAGCTGCACGATCTCGCCATCCGGGAACTGATAGGCGCCCACGTGGAAGCTTTCCGCACGCTCCCATGTCTGTCCACCATCTCGCGAACACCGGTCACCGACGATGAGCGCCCCATCCGCGCGCTTGAACATGCTGACGTAAGGCCTGTCGGGCAGAATCGTTCGCACCTGTCCCGGCACGATCTCGAGCCCGGGCACCTTGGGAACAGTCATCTTCGGTTTCGGCTCGGTTTTGGCGCCGCGGAAGCGCACGTACTCCCAATACGCCTCCCCCATCGCCGTCGAGCTCCCGGATCCGAAGGCGATCTGGCAGCGCCCGCTGTGCGCCGGTGCCGAAAACTTGCCCTTCCCATCGATCAGGAGGTGCCCATCTGCCCACACCTCGATATCGGTGCCCTGGCAGCGCACGCGATAGGTGTGGAAGGCATCCGCGGTATTGAACGCCGCGCTCACTCGCGCGTGCGACAGCTCCACCCGGTCGGGGTAGAAAGTGATGCCCTCTTCATGCATGCCATCTGCCAGCGAGAGAACAACGCCCCACCCCTCGCTGCAAGAGACGCTCTTGAGGCGTGCCTCCGCCTCGATGCCCTTCTCACGATCGACTATCCAGGGGGCGAAGTAGAGGCGGGCACTCCCCTTCTCCTGGCTGGGATCCACGATATGGAGGCCCTGCGCGGTCTTCGCCGAGCGCGTCAGATCGGACACCCAGGCTCTGGCGTTCGCGAGCCTGAAGCTGCCATCGTAGAAGCTCTGCCAGTCGTCCTCGCCTTGCGCTGGGAGCGGGGGTACCGCCGCCAGGAGCAGGAGCCCTGAAACGATCGCACCACACATTGTCCGCATCACTCTCGTGCCTTTCCATGCCGGCAGGCCGGCCTGCCCATCGCCGCTCGTGGCTGGCATCGCCCGGCGCCCGGGAAGACAGCGCCGCCCCGGGCAAGATGGGCTCACTCGACCGAAGCGCGGCTGCCGACTCACTCCGGGAGTTGCCATCGCGTGCCGGCAATGTGCGTGATGTTATCGCTCCCGTTGAAGTAGTAGATGGTGAAAAGGGTGCCATCGGATAGGCGCGCAGTGCTCGGGTAGCCCAGATCCCCACCGCTGCCACTGCCATCCGCGCGCAGGACATACCGCTTTTCCGCCGGCCACGTCCGGCCGTGGTCAGAGCTCACGCAGGCCCGGATGCCCATCGGGAACTTCCGGTAGCCGTAGGTGCACAGGATTCTTCCATCCGGAAGCCGGAGGAGATGCGCAGGGTGGCCCCACAGCTCTGTTCTCTCCGGCCGGCTCCAGGTGAGGCCCCCATCCGTGGAAGTAGACCGCCAGAGATAGCCATCCGTCTCGCAGCGCGCCATCGCCAGGATGGTTCCCTCGGCAGTTTCCACCAACGCGGTCTCGTTTAGGTCCACGCCCTGGGGGCCATCGGGGAGCAGCGGGATGAACTGCCAGCTCTTGCCATCATCAGCCGAACGGAGGATAAAGACCTCGTGCTCCTTCACGCCTTTCCGCTTGCCATAGATCGCCACGAGCCGGATTCCCTGCGAGGTGTAGATGTAAGAGCTCTCATCGCGGAAAACCATCAGCCCGGCGACGTAGTCTGGGGCGGGAATCGTCTCCGTTTTCCACTTCTTGCCGTCCTCCGAGACCTGGACGAGGTAGTCGGGGCTGAGGTAGGCCACTGTTCCCGGGCGCGCATCCATGACGACGCGCTGCTCCTGGATCAGGCGCTCCTTCTCCGCGGCGTTCACGTACACCCAACCGCGGGCAGTGGCCCGCACCAGCCGGCCGTCCTTCGCCTTGTATTGGGGAAGCGGGAACGTCTCCGCGCTCTCGGACCAGGTGAGGCCGCCATCGCGCGAGACCATCCGCTTGCTCCCGCCGGTCGGATCGATGTGACTGCGGCGCACGCGCGTCCCGAACCCGGTGCTAAGCGTGTCCTCGCCTTCTTGCTTTGCCAGGGAGGGAAAACAGGCATACACATCCTGCTGCTTGTAGATCATCACCGTCTTGGCTGGAATCTCCAGCTCTTTGGGATTGAACTCGACCACCTTGCCCTCGGCGGTGATTCGGAATGGGAAGGAGCGAGTGTCGAGCACGTACGGCCCGGTTGCCGGGCGGTTGTGCGCCGCGATGCGCAAGGCATAGAGGCCCGGCTTCCAGCCCTTCACCGAGAAGGTGCGCGCGTAGGTGCCTTCGCGGGGGTCCTCATCAAATGGGCCGTTATCCCGGTCGCCGGTCACCGCGATCTCCTGCTTCTCGGGGACCACGTGCCGCTGGTTGCGCACCACGAAGCCTTGCGGGATCTCCTCGTTCTCCAGGAACTGCAGCTCCGTGTAGTAGCTGCCGACGGGCACGTCCTTGGATGTCGCTGTCACCAGGACACGAATCTGGTCGGCCCCTGGGAAGGTGAGGCTTGCATCGGTAATCCGGATGCTTTCAGCACAGGCGGGCATGCCGGTAACCGCCAACAGGAGGATGGCCGACGGAGCGCATTTCACTAGAGAGTGGTACACCATCTTCTCTCCCATCCCTGAGTACCCATAAGACGGAACTCTCCGCCCTGGTGTCCCTCAGCCGGTGTGGCGTGTGGATCCGCCATGTGGTCCAGCCGGAAGAGCGGCGGCATCGGCCGATGCCTCTCCCCTGAGTCGCGGGGCGCGAAAGCCTTGCAAGAGATGGGTCAGAGAGAGCGAGAGGGGTCCAATTGGAGTAGCAGAGGGGAGGAGGAGCACACGCGGTATCGGGAGCAGGGCCAGGTCGAGAAGCGCATGGCGAGGAGCTGGCGTCGGCGCGAATGGGCCGGCCCATTGGTCGAAGGCCACCGCTTACTCGCTTGCAGAGAGTCTGCCCTGGCAATGGCTTATGCATGGCCGCGCCTTTCTGGGGCACCCGCCCTCTGTACTGGATGTGTGCCAGTATAGCATATCCCCGCGCCGGAGACAAGCGCCTCTTCCACGCGCGTCTGGGTCGGTATCGCGGACGAAGGGGCTGGACGCGGATGGGAAGGCGCGGGCATCCCCGGCTTCCCTACCCACCGGTCTGACGCCCGGACGAGGGAGGAGTGCACGAGGGAGTGGCGGGTGATCCGGCCGCATGGGGCAGGAGTCTACTGTCGCCGGCCAGAATAGCGCCGGGGGACATACATCCTTGAGCCCATCGCGTGTGCTAACGAGGCGTCTCTCCGTGCCGCCCGCCGAGATCGCTTCGCGGCGAAGCTTGGACAGCGCCATCCCTGATAGGGATGCGGGAAGCGCCCTGAAGCGTGTCAGAGCCCGAGAGAGACGCCGGTTCCCATTCGAGCCGAGGGAGGCCGCCCGGGCTTCCCGCAACCTATCAAGCCCCCAGCCTGAGTGTGGGCGGGCCCATGGAAAGGTTCACGCTGGATGTCTGGAGTATCGTTGCGCGCTCTGACCCTGGGCCTGGTGGCAGTCGTGGCCGTCTGCTGCATCGTTGCTTACGCCGAGCTGGTGACGATGTACATCCAGATCGGCTTCCTGCAACTGCCGCCGGTCGTCGTCGCGCTCCTTTTCTTTCTGGTCGTAGCAGCGCGCTACGGTGCCCGTATCCGCGAGCGTTTCCGCCTCAGCGCCCAGGAGCTGATGACCATCTATAGCATGATGCTCGTTGCCTCGATGGTCACGTCTCGCGGCCTGATGGAGAAGCTGATCGCGCTCCTGGTGGCCCCAAACTACTATGCGAACGAGGGGAATCGCTGGCAGCGAATCTTCTACCCCTACATCAAGAAGTGGATGGTGCCCTGGGATCCGGAGGGGGAGACGCAACAGTGGGTCAGCCAGCGTTTCTATGAGGGGCTGCGCTCAGGCGAGTCGATCCCCTGGGGCGCCTGGGTGGTGCCGCTCGCCGCCTGGAGCATCCTCGTCATCGCGGTCTTCTTCGGCTTCCTATGCCTGGCGGCACTCCTGCGCCGTCAATGGGCAGATCACGAGAAGCTCACCTTCCCTCTGGCACAGCTTCCCCTGGAGATGGCGCGCGGCGGGGATGCCTTTCTGCGCAACCCGCTCACCTGGATCGGCTTCGCCATTCCGGCCGTGATCTTCACCTTGAACGGCATCCACCAGCTCTTCCCGACGGTTCCCGGCGTGAACCTCACCATGAGTCTCAACCGCTACTTCCCCAATCCGCCCTTCTCCGCGATCTACCCCACGCCGCTCTACTTCTCGATGGCCGCGATTGGGTTCTTCTACTTCCTGCCCACGGATCTGCTCTTCTCGCTGTGGTTCTTCTTCGCGCTCACCCGCGCGCAAGACTTGGTCGCGGCGGTCTTCAACGCCCCTATCGAGAATATGCCGCTCTATCCCACGCGAATCTACGTCGGATACCAGGTCCTCGGCGCTTATGTCGTCCTCGCGGGGTATCTCCTCTATGTGGCACGCCCGCATCTGCGCCAGGTGTGGGAAGCCGTGCGCGGCCGCGGAAAGGTGGATGACTCGCAGGAGCTCATTCCTTACCGCGTTGCCTTCTGGGGGCTCACTGGAAGCGTCCTCGTCTCCGCGACGTGGTTCATGCTCGCCGGCCTCTCGTGGTGGGTAGCCGCGCTCGAGATCCTCGCCTACTTCTTCGTGATCGCCCTGGTGATGGCGCGTAGTGTGGCCGAGTGCGGCATGTTGATGACGGAGACTTCGTTCCGGCCCATCGATATGCACTCGCTTTTCGCCGCACGACACACCCTGGGGGGAAGTAACCTCACCGCGCTGGGCTTCCTCGACGCGGCCTTCCTGCGCGACCAGCGCGGCCTGATCCTGACCGGCTTTCTGGATGGCCTGCGCGTGGCTGATGGAGTGAACATCCGCCGGCGAGCGTTTCTCCTCGTCTTTGGCCTCGCGATCGGGTTGGCAATCCTGGTCGCTGGCTTCCTCCATCTCTGGTTTCCCTACCAGAAAGGCGGAATCCAGCTCTATTCCTACGTCTATGCCGGCAACCCCCTCCTAGCGTTCCGAAACCATGCCCCGGCCATCGAAAACCCGGTGAACTTCGACTGGCGCGCGCCCACCTTCGCGGCAATCGGCATGGCCGTCACGCTCTTTCTGGTCATGATGCGGATGACCTTCTACTGGTGGCCACTCCACCCCATGGCCTACGCCCTCAGCGCCTCGTGGTCGTTGATCGTCTTCTGGTTCCCCTGCTTCGTCGCCTGGGCCATCAAGTCGCTCGTACAGCGCTATGGCGGCATGAAGTACTACCTCTTCTTCCGGCCGTTCTTCCTGGGGATGATCCTGGGCGAGTTCAGCATGGCCGTGGTCTGGACGGTTCTGGCGGCGGCGTTCAATGTGCCGGCACCCAGCTTCCCCTGGCCCTAACCGCCACACACAGGTTGCCGGAAGAGGAGCGACATTGGTATAATGGCACCATAGCGATGTTTGAACTACTTGAGACCGATACGACGAGTGCCGCGCGACGCGGCCGGATGGATTTGGGGCGGGTAGTCGTCGAGACGCCTGTCTTCATGCCCGTAGGCACGCAGGCGACGGTGAAGGCGATGACGCCGGATGAGGTGTGGGAGATCGGTTACCGGCTCCTCCTCGCCAACACCTACCACCTCTACCTGCGCCCAGGCGCGGAGCTCATCGAGCGCGCCGGAGGCATTCACCGCTTCATGGCCTGGAAGGGGGGCGTCCTCACCGATTCGGGGGGCTATCAGGTTTTCTCCCTGCGGGATCTCCGCCGCGTCGGCGATGACGGGGTACGCTTCCGCTCGCACCTGGATGGCACGGAGCATACCTTCACGCCCGAGGGCGTCATGCGCATCGAAGAGCAGATCGGCGCCGATGTGATCATGGCGTTCGACGAGTGCCCGCCCTACCCCACTACCCTGGAATACGCGCGCGAGTCGATGATCCGCACGCATGCCTGGGCGAAACGCTGCCGGGAGGCCCATCAGACCGATTCGCTCCTCTTCGGGATCGTGCAGGGGAGCGTCTACCCCGAGCTGCGCCGCGAGAGCGCGGAGTATATCGCCAGCCTCGACTTCCCCGGCAACGCCATCGGGGGCACGAGCGTGGGCGAGCCGCGCGAAGCGATGCTCGAAGCGGTCGAAATCTGCGCGCCTCTCCTGCCCGCCAACAAGCCGCGCTACCTGATGGGCGTGGGCATGCCGCTCGATATTCTGGACGCCGTCGCGCGCGGCATGGATATGTTTGATTGCGTGCTCCCGACGCGCATGGGACGCAACGGCACGGCATTTACCACCTACGGGCGCGCGAATATCAAGGCCGCGCGCTATCGCGAGGAGTTCGGACCGCTCGATCCGGAGTGCCCCTGTCCCGTCTGCCAACGCTACTCGGCAGCCTACCTCCGGCATCTCTATAAAGCCGGGGAGATCCTGTCGGCGCGCCTGCTCACCTACCACAACCTCTCGTTCTATTACCGGTTGATGGCAGGGATCCGGGAGGCGTTGGATACCGGCCACTTCAGCGATTTTCGACGCGAATTCGAGGGCAAGTACCGGCAAGGAGAGTCCGATGGCGATGGCGGGGCCTCTGACAGTACTGAAGTTGATCCGTGAGATCTCCGTGGGCGAGATC
>LFRM01118181.1_pt2 | contig 10205 bp, 9 predicted proteins | sample 618341 | NCBI WGS metagenome assembly LFRM01 (sample SAMN03654438, study PRJNA283298) | anaerobic digester metagenome | isolation source: pool of bioreactors CSTR01a, CSTR02a, and CSTR03a thermophilic anaerobic... | place: Denmark: Kgs. Lyngby | collected 2014-05-21 | reverse complement strand
ATAGTGACAGACCTTTATTAAATATTCCGTTGTTGCATATCCTATGGGAACCTGCCCTGACCTCTAAGCAAAACAATCAGCTTATTTACTGGGCTTATTTAGGGTCAATCACACGACTGGCTAAATCCAAGAAGTTCTCGTGAGCTATTTTTTGAAGATCAACATCGGAGAATCCTCTCTTTTTGAGCTTACTCATCAAGTTCGCTGTTTTAGAAAAATCTTCCAAGCCCTTAGTCGTATTGGCATCTGAAGCAAAGCTTCCCGTCGTCTCGCTAGACAAATATTCAAAAAAGTCAAAGCCTAGAGCCACTCTCTCGATACCAATAAGATCTACGATATGCTCGAGATGATCAATCAAACGATCCACCGTCCGGTGTTCAGGATTTAAGTCCACAAATTGATGAAAGGCATTGATTCCAACTAAACCATTTCGATTACCAATCATTTTAATTTGATCATCAGTCAAGTTTCTTGGTACATCGCAAAGAACCCTTGCATTAGAATGACTCGCTATGACTGGTCCATCGGTTATGGCCATGATGTCATAAAAGGTTTGATCGTTGGCATGGGATACATCCAATATCATACCCAAGTCGTTGATGATTCGAACAGCTTCGGCTCCTTTTTCAGTTAGTCCTCGGTTCCGATTACCTCCGGCACCAGTGGCCAAAGCATTTTCTTCATTCCAAGTTAAACTAACATGACGAAAGCCAAATTGATATAAAGCATACAGCATATCAAGGTTTTCCCCAATGGAGCTAATCCCCTCAAGACCAAGCATCACAGCCAATTTGTTTTCTTTAACCGCTTGATTGAAGTCATCGGTCCTTAGCATAACCTGTAGAAAATCTTTTGAATCGTGGATTTCTTTACTCATGGCAAGTATTGTTTCCTTGAGCCGTTCACTGGGTCTCTTATCGTTGGGCGGGTCTGTCCATACGACAAAGATGCCGCCGGTCATATCGCCTTTTTTAAATCGATCCAAGTGATGATTCCGTATAATGTTTCGCTGACCCTCTAAACTTTTTATGGTCACGTCGGTCCAAATATCGCCATGTATGTCAAATATCATATTTTATCCCTTGCTGTTCGTTAAGTTATGTTGAGTTTTCAGTAGGTTTTGGTTACATGTTCATTAGGAAGTTACCCATAAAGATTCCTAGGTAGTTTCCTATTACATAACCCAAAGTACCAGCTAACATGGTGGGTCCAATCAACTTGGTCCAGCCTTTAGCTATGGCCATAGCAACCGCTGTGGTTGGTCCGCCGATATTAGCATTGGAAGCTAATAAAATTTCTTCAAGATCAAACTTAAAGATTTTTCCAAGCCCCATGGTAATGAGTAGGTTGATTACAACAATGATTAATGTAAAGACGAGTAGAAGTGGAGCCGTGGACAAGATAACTGGTAAGGATGCAGGAACACCTATAACTACTAGGAATATGTAGATTAAGAAGGTACCAATTTCCTGAGCACCATGGATTCCAGCCATAAATTGAGGTGCAAAAGTAGCCAGCAACATGGTAAATGTTGTGATAAGAAGATACTTATTTCCTAACAATCCATTTGCAAGGTTCATAAAGAAGTTTTGATCTGCACCGCTTGGAATTGCAGTAGATAGGAGCGCTCCAATTTCTGTAGATACCCAAACGATAATAAACGCTAAGGCAATAGCAAAGGCAATGTCTTTAAGAGAAATGTCTTTTCTTCCCCAATACTGGGCTGCTCTAGTTTCACCTTCTGTGGTATCCACTTCAGCTTCAACTGCATCCATGTGAGGATGGTTGTATTTAGAAGCGATAAATTTGATGGATGGAATGGCAAGAAGTACGAAGAAGAAGAGGGCCATTAAAAGGTTATCAGCTACAACTAAAGCTGAAATCCAAGACTCACCTGCTCCAAAGGATTCTGCCATTGCAGCAAAGTTAACGCCACCGCCAATATACGATCCGGTCATCATCGCTGCCATTTTATAAAGCTCTGGAATCGCCTTGTTTAAAAGGGCATAGGATACAAATACACCAACGATGGTACCCACCGAACTTAGCAAGAAGATCATCATAAAGCGACCACTTTCACGCCAAATTTTCTTAATGTTTGCATTGAACAGTAACAGTGGAATAGCTAAGGGAACAACGTATCCCCAAACTACATCATAAGTGGGAGCGTCCGTTGGAATCACGCTAAAGTTTGCCAATAGCATGGCGATTACTAAGCCGATGATTGCACCGGTCACCTTCCCTGCCCATTCGTAAGTTTGCTCTAAGTAAATACTTAATGCAGCAATACCAATGAGGATGGACCATAGGGCCCAAGAGTTATCAGGACTAATAAATGAGTTCATTATATACCTCCTAAGGTTTGTTTTTGTAGAAATCGTCTACAAATAAAATGATAAAGCAAATTAAGCCATGTTGCAATTAAATAATCCTTGGTATGACATTATAAAATCGAAATAGTTTAATTTATTATCATAATAAGCTCATTATACTTNNGATTGATAATATATATCAATCAAAACATGTTTTTCCCACAAAAATCCAAGGACCCTCACTTTAACATTGAGTCTTAAAGCCCATATTTCAAAAAAGACTTAATTCTGACAAAACCCATAAAGAAGAAGGTTATTTTACTTAACCATCTACGTTTATGGGTTTCATCATTTCTTTTCTATATTGTTAGCGTTCATTATTCACAGCATGATTTTAATTAGCATGATTTTAATTAGCATGATTTTAATTAGCATTTTTTTCTATGAATTGAATGTATTAATTGAACTGATTGTTTGAATGTGCTCTGGCATTTTAATTTTTTGACTAGACACTGCGTTAGATTAAGTTAATCTCTGCTTTTGCAATAAATCTAGCCACCCTTTTTTTTGCAATTTCTGCTGACTAAACACCACGAACTTGATCTTTGTCCCAGCGCCGCAGTGACGCCCGAATGATTTCTTCAACTAACTGGGTATAACTCATACCAATACTTTTAGCACTCTTAGGAATCAATGAAGTGGGGGTCATCCCCGGTAGTGTATTCATTTCTAAGACATAGGGAATTCCATCTTGTAAAATTAAATCCACTCGCCCATAGACGGAACATTTTAAAGCATTATATGTGGCCAAAGAGATCTCATTGATTGAATTCTGTAAATCCTCCGGCAAATGAATCACTTCTTCCTTTGCTCCACCATGGGCTTCTTCTTGATACTTTGCTGTATAATCAAAAAAACCATCTGGCGGCATAATTGAAATGGTGGGCAAAACCCTTCCTTCGAGAATCGGTACCGTTAATTCTTCCCCTGAAATAAACTCCTCCACCATGACCTCCGAATCAACGGATAGAACTTTTTCGATGCATTCTTGAAAGTGTTTTTCATCCTCACAAATAAAAGTCATTACCGAGGACCCACCACTATTCGGTTTAACAACCACTTTGCCTTTTTGCTGGAGAAAAGGAATTGCTAAGTCTGACAAGTTATCGCCTTCTTTAATGGTAATCCAATCCGCCGTCGTGATCCCTCGACCCCGCAAAACAACTTTGGCTAAATCTTTATCCATGGCAATGGCTGAACTTTTAACATCAGACCCAGAATAAGGAATTCCCATTGCATCTAAAATACTTTGTATTTGTCCGTCTTCTCCATACTTTCCATGAAGAGCCAGTAAAGCGAACTCAATTCCATTGCACTTATCCATCACATCATATTTGGTATCCAAAATAATTGGAACCACCTCATACTTATTCGGATCAATGCTTGCAAGCATGTTGCCGCCTGTTTTCAAGGAAACTTCCCGCTCAGCGGAAATCCCTCCCATTAGAACACCTATTTTCATGACTTCCCCTTTGTTCCTTTATTATAATTAATTTGTTTCAAGTCGTGGCCTATGAATTAAGTTATTTAATCTTGACCGATTTATTCTTAGCTGCTTTATTGATCTTTTTATAATATTGACAGTAGTCTGTAATTGGGCATTCTTCACATTTCGGATTACGTGCTGTGCAACAGCGACGCCCGTGGAAAATCAACAAATGATGAGCTTCGATCCAAAGCTCCTTATCCAGCGCCTTCATCAAAGCTTGCTCGGTACGATGAACGTCCTTTTCATTAGTAATGCCAATTCGGTTGGCTAAACGAAACACATGAGTATCCACTGCAATGGCCGGTACATTAAAAGCTGTGGCTAGCACCACATTGGCAGTTTTCCGCCCCACCCCGGGTAGCGTGATTAATTCTTCCATGGTCTTCGGCACTTCTCCATCAAAGCGTGAAATTAACTCGCGCACTAATTTATAGATGTTGTTGCCCTTGGTTTTGTAAAGGCCGATGGTTTTAATCAGATCTTGAATCTCTCCCACTGATAGCTCCAACCAATCTTCTGGACCTGGCCTTGTTTCATACAAGGCTGGCATGACTTTATTGACTTGAACATCCGTAGTTTGAGCTGATAAAACGGTGGATACCAGAAGTTGAAAAGGAGTTGAATGAATCAACTCGCAATGAGCTGCTGGATAAGTTTCACGGAGTAAATCAATAATTTCTTTGTCTTTATTCTTCATCTTATTAATCATTCCTCATTTCTTTTTCAGCAGATGTGGACTCTATCTTTGATACTAGATCACTATAGACGCCTTGGTAGGCAGGTCTTAAGTTTTTTGCAATCTGGCCCATAATCTGATTTAAAGCTCGCTCATCATATTCATGGCGATCTTCTCCTGGATTTTTCCCTACCAAGTGAAAAGGCTTGCCGATTATAAGGTCTACTGTTCCTTCATGAAACCGCTCTTTACTCATCTGATTACCTGGATCAATAGGAACAACCTCTTCAGTTCCCATTAAGGCAATAGGAACAATAGGGGCTTTTGACATGCGAGCAATCAAGGTAATCCCTTTTTTCGCTTCGTTTAAAGACCCTGTACGTGATCGCGTTCCCTCTGGAAAAATCATGACTGATTCTCCACCTTTTAAAGTATTGATAATCCGCTTCATCGACTCTAAATCAGCTGAATTTGGTTTGATATCAATGGTTTTAATGAGGGTCTTGAAAAAATTAGTAAACTTATCGTCACTAAGTTTAACGCCTGCCACAAAGTGAGGATCGAACTTCTTTTTCAGCAGTCGCATCAAAACTATGCCATCTAAATTGGACAAATGGTTGGCTATGAAAATACAAGGTGACGAGATAGAGTCTAGATGTTGCTGTCCTTTGATATTGATCGTCACTTTTTTCTTAAGCTGTCGATCAATGTAAATATGAGCCAGCTTTTGCTGGATGCTCAAGGGTAGGAACGAAAATAAATCCATTAGCTTCATGATTTCACCTCTTTATAATTTATCGGGCTCTCCCGTTGTTTTTAGTTTAATATATGCCTCCTGAACCATTGGCGATCCGCTCTCTAAAGTCTCAGGTAGCTCGCCTTTATTAGCAAGGGCAACCAAGGCATTTCTAGATAAAAGAGCTTTTCCTCGCCAACCGGCTGAAGTTATGGCATATTTGTTTTTAAAAAGACTCTTTGATAAATTTAAAAGCTCCTGTAAATCAGGGCTACTCATATAATCAAAGGGTTTAAAGTCGATTAGCCCTCGATGGCCTTTATCCCGGTTAAAGGGGCAAACCATCTGACAGGTATCACAGCCAAATAGTCGACCATTTAAGGAAAGAAGTTGTTCACCTGATAGCTGTTTTTGTTGAGTCAAGGAGGACAAACAGCTGGTTGTATCCACGTAATCTGACCCTAATATCGATACGGGACAGGCTTTTATACAATTTTGACAGGTTCCACACTGATCATAGTTACCAGGTTTACTAAATTTTTGATTAACCGTTAGGGGTAAATTTGTTTGGATTTCACCTAAAAACACGTAACTACCAAATTCTTCCGTAATAAGAGTGGAATTACGCCCTAAAAAACCAACTCCAGCCAAAGCAGCAATTAACCGCTCTGGTAATTGATTGCTATCAACAAAACCTTTGGCTTCATAACCCAAGTCCTCAATGAACTGACAGATTTGATCTAAATAGCTTTGCACCACTTGGTGATAGTCTTTACCACGAACATAGATTGAAAAGTTCGCTTGGCCTTTGGACGTTACATCATGGGCATAGGGAAAAGCAATGCTAATAAAGTGAGCAGATAGTTTACATTTCTCCTCCGTCTTGCCAGTCTCAAAAGGAGATACAACATGTTCCGGGCGTTGATTAAAATAGCTTTGATAGTTTTTAACCACTTGACCATGGGTGAAACCAAATAGCTTTAATCCCAGTCCCTTGATAAACTCTTCTAACTGAAGCTGAATCGTCTCATTAGAGGGATTCAGCTTATTTAATTCTTTCTTTTCCATAAAGGCGCCAAAAACTCATCGATGACATCATGGATATTAATAACACCTAGCAACTTGTTATCATCATCGACGACTGGAATTTGAAGGAGCTCATATTTAATCGCTAAATCCACAGCCGTTTCTCCTCGATCTGTAGCGTTGACTTCTTCAACGTGGGTGTTCATGAAATCACGCAACATGGCTTCATCAGAATTTAGAATTAAATCACTCATTGAGATAAAACCAACGAGTGCACCATCTAGATCGGTGACAAAAATATAGTACATTTCATCGGAATCAAATTCATCCGACAACTCCCGAATTATTTCTCGGGCATCCTTTACCGTAATGGAATCCACAAAATAAAGGAACTCTTTGGCCATAATCGATCCCGCTTCGTCATCTCCATAGGAAAGGATTTCTTGAACTTCTGTAGCGTCATCATAAACTAAATTAGAAAGCAATTGAGCTTTCGCTTCTTCATCCATTTCCTCTAGAATTTCAGCGATCTCATCATTTGGAAGCATATCAAGAATCTCGGCCGCCTTGCTTTCAGACATAGCTGAAAGGATAGCAGCTTGTACACCAGGCACTTCAATTTCTTCTAAGGTGTCAGCTGCCAACTCATCTGCCAAAGTTTCAAAGACTCTGTTTCGAGAGTGGGATTCCACCTCTTCTAAAACATCCGCCAAGTCCGCCGGGTGCAACGTGGATAGCTCCTGATAGGGTACGCCTAGTTTCAGGGTGTTTTTAAATTGATTGGTCTCGTCCAAACTTTCCACATCATCCCATAAGATCAATGAATCACTGGTTCTATGATGGGTAATCTGATCCCAAAGGCCCATTACCCCTCTCAAACCATGGCGACGAGCCCAACCATTTCTTGATTTATCAATGGCTAGAAGGCGCAAGCCATCATCCAATTGCGCTAATCGGACGTCAAACACCTTAAAGCTCCGTTTACCATTAATATCCAGCACTTCTTTATCCAAAATATCTTTTGAAATTAGAAAAGAGAAGCTTTGGGGAATAATGTCTCGAACGCCGCGAACTTCAATAGAGACTTTGCCATGAGAATCTTCATAAAACTCAATATCCTTAAATTCATAATTATAGATATCGCCAGCTTTATCCACCTTGTAGCCAATGGCTTTCGGGTAACCCTGACCTCTGTTAATGTAAATGTCTTTTAAAATGCCCACCGTGTCATCGGTCTCATCCTGAATGGGACGATTCAAAATGGATGATAAATAAATTAAATTAAGACGTTCCATCCTATTCCTCCTCTGCTCTTTGTTTTTTTTGGAGGACCATGAAGTGAGGCTCTCACTGTTCATTGGTCCATTTTTATAGTTGTCATCAGGCCCACTGTCCACGAGCTCTCACATCCTTTCATATACACTCTCTCTTAATTATATATCGATATTCCATCTCTTAGGAATAAACTCTAGATATCCCTCTCCAACCCTTAGCAGTCTGTTTTTTCTTTTATTTATTTTTATCATATTGTTATGTTTTATTTAGAATTTCTGTATTCCTTCTTTTGACGCGTTTTGCTCTTTAATCCCATAAAATACCGCTATAGCACCCACTACGACTAAAACCAACCCAGCAAGCAGCATGTTGAAAACGCCAGTTTGGTCCGTTAATATTCCACCTACTGTGTTTCCAAAAACGCCACCTAGTGTTATGGCTGTAGTCACCATGGCCTGCCCCTTGACTTGATCCTGTCGTTTCATTCGCTCACTGCTGTAGTATACCAAAGCTGGCATAAAAGGTGCAAAAGATAATGCGTGAAGCAGTTGCGTTCCGTAGATGTGGAATACATTGCCAGCGAATACATAGGCTAGTCCTTTTAGAACAAAAAATATAGTGGCAAGGCGCATAATGTTGACTGTGTTTATTCGTTTTTGAAACCTTGTAAATAAAATCATAGCGGGAAGTTCTAGCACTGCGGCCAAGGCAAGGGTAAAGCCTAAATCTTTTTCTGCTCCACCGACATGTTGAATCATTTGAATTAAATAAGTATTGGTCATATTGTGAAAGCTAAACACCAGGACGACTCCTATTAAAATCAGAAAAAAACCTGGATACCTTTTTACGAAGCCAGTGGCTGATATTTTTTGATTAAAAGTCTCATCCTTGTCATCCATTAGGGGGATATGAATAGGAGTTGGAACAGCAACCATAACCAGCAAAAGAATGCCGGCTAACACAAACGCTACCATAGGAATGCTGCCTGCCCCAAACCACTCCACATAGTAGCCCATGAAAAAGGAAATTAAGGCAAAGCCCAAAGACCCCATGGCCCTTGCGATTCCATAATTACAATGATAGCCTACTGCATTAAAATACATGCCAACCGCATTAATCAAGGGCATCATAATGGATGTCACAGCAATTAAAAGTCCATAAATATAGGGGACAGCTGCTCCAGATAATGTAACGCTTAAAAAACTGGCTGCCATTGCTATGGCTGCCAACAGAATGATTAAATGGCTTAGGGTGACTCGCTCCGAGCGATCCGCAAAATCTGCAATTAGTGGCTGAAGGATTGCCCCAGCTATATTAGCCAGGGCAATGATCAAACCGATGGATGTGGCAGAAAATCCTTCTTGCAACAAAAAGACGGCACCAAAGCCAATCACTGCACAAAAAAACATCCAAAAAAGAGCCTGCATGAGAGAATAGATTAAGGTCCGATTACTACTCCCCTGCATTATAGATGGCCTTTAACGCCTAACACCGTTAGGCCCCCTTTTATGCATTGAATATGAACAGGTAATTCAGGTCCTTTTTCACCATCAACGTCACTGGGAATCCGCTCTTCAGCTTCAATGGTAACATCATCTGTTTGAAAATATAAAATAGATGGTTCATTCAGGGCCTGTTCATCGCCCCGCAATAATCGAACCAAAGTTGGTCCTAAATTGGTTAGATGGCCAGCCTTAATGAGCATGACATCCAAAAGCCCATCATTCCCTCGAGAGCGAAGTGCCAAGCGCATTCCACCCACACTGATACCATTAAAGACAGTGGTTAGCAGCATGTCGCCTTCAAACTCTTTTTCCTTTGATGTAACTTTAACTCGAACTGGTTTTAAATCGCGAATCATTTCAATCGACTTTATAAAATAAGCCAATTTACCGATGTTTAACTTCATATCACTATCCGTTTTTTGAGAAATATCTGTGAAATGGCCGCAAGAAAAGACATTTAAAAAATAGCGATCATTGACTTTACCTAGGTCCATTTTTCTAGGTGGCAAAGTTAATATCTGATGCAATGATTCCTCAACATTTGGACTCATCCCAATATAATTTGCATAATCATTGGCTGTACCCATGGGTAAAAAAGCCACTGGTGCATCATTCTCACAGCTAATCAGTTCATTGACGATAGAATCGCAAGTTCCATCCCCTCCAGCGATTAAAAAGTGGTCATAGGTTCCCTTTGGCTCAGGACAAAATTTCATTTGTTCACTGTTTTCATCTAGGCGCAAGACATCCACCTGATATCCATGTTTTTGGTACATTCGAAAGACAGTGTCCAGCTGCCTTCTCATTTGCCCATCTCCAGAGTTAGGGTTATATATAAACTTTACTCGCTTCATCAGATCACCTCAAAATAAGTTGTTGAGCCCATATCGGCTATTGTTTTATCCTACATTCATTGTACACGGAAATCACTAAAGTAAGTTTTTTAATAAAGAAAAGTCTAGTTTTCACACTAAAAATTTTGTGTTCTAAAGCTCATCAATTGACCATGCAACGATATCGCTACTCTTTTAAGCTAATTTCACTTCTAATCCTAATCGACTCTAACTCTGACTTTAAATGCTGACACACTCTTACTATTAATCTAGCCTTACTATTAATCTAGCCT
>LFRM01406050.1_pt2 | contig 10206 bp, 13 predicted proteins | sample 618341 | NCBI WGS metagenome assembly LFRM01 (sample SAMN03654438, study PRJNA283298) | anaerobic digester metagenome | isolation source: pool of bioreactors CSTR01a, CSTR02a, and CSTR03a thermophilic anaerobic... | place: Denmark: Kgs. Lyngby | collected 2014-05-21 | reverse complement strand
CCATATTTTTCAAAAAATGCATTTACAATATGTCCATAAGCAAAATGTTCTTCTAATTCTACATTATGTTCTTCAGCTAATTTGATTGCTTCTTCAAAGCTAATATCATCAAAGAAGTTTATTCCTGTTTTTTCTTTAATTAAATCAACCATATGCTTTCTTTTGAATTTAGGTTCTAAATTAACTTCAATACCTTTCCAAGAGTATTTATATGTACCAAATATATCTTTAGCAATAGTTCTAAATATTTCTTCTGCTAAATTCATCATATCTTCCATATCATCAAACGCTTTATATAATTCAATAGTTGTAAACTCTGGATTATGAGATCTATCCATTCCTTCATTTCTAAATATTCTTCCTATTTCATATACAGCATCCATACCACCTACTAGTAATCTTTTAAGAGGTAATTCTGTTGCTATTCTTAAATACATATCAATATCTAAGGCATTATGATGAGTAATAAATGGTCTAGCAGATGCTCCACCTAAAATAGTACCTAGTACTGGAGTTTCTACTTCTACATATCCTTGATTATCTAAAATTTCTTGAATTTTTCTGATGATTTTTGGACGAGCAAATGCTATTTCTCTTGCTTCTTCATTGACAATTAAATCAACATAACGTCTTCTAAATCTTTCTTCAGTATCAGTTAAGCCATGAAATTTTTCTGGTAAAGGTCTTAAAGCTTTAACTAAATGGGTATATTTATTAGCATGAACTGATAATTCTCCGGTTTTAGTTCTAAAGACATAACCCTCGATACCTATAATATCTCCTAAGTCTGCTTCTTTGTATAATTCATAATTTTCTTCACCAATTGAATTTGTATTCACATAAATTTGAATTTTTCCATATTTATCTAAAATATGCATAAACCCAGCTTTACCACTCATTCTTTTAGCTACTATTCTTCCTGTAATAATTACATCTGCTTTTTTAGCTTCTAGTTCTTCTTTAGAGTATGAGGCATATTCTTCGGTGATTTTTTTTGAATTACTGTTAGAAACAAATTTACCACCGAAAGGATTAATACCCTGTTTTCGTAATGCTTCCATCTTTTCTCTTCTTACTTGTTCTTGATCTGTTAAATCACGCATAATATTCCTTCTTTCTAGCGGTAGTATAACTGTTTTTTAAATAAAAAGCAAGATGTCATATAATTTAGGTATGTTTCATATTTTTTAATAGGTGACTAATATGAATGGGACTTTTTTTAAAAATCCAAATTTTTCTGAAAATAATGAAAATTATAACACTAATTATAATATATTAAATTATAATTTTAGTAAAAAAGTAAAAGTATTTACTATAATAAATGTAGAAAAATATATATCAGGTATTTTAGAAGATTATCAAAATAGCTTTTTAATAATTAGTGATCCTAATAATGGTAATTGGCTTTTAATACCTGATAAATATATTTATTATATTGAATTTGAAGAAAAAATAAGCTTCTAATATAGGAAGCTTTCTAATGTGGGTCTTTCATTTTTTAAAGTTGTATTATTTCCATGACCTGGATAGATAATTATATTATCTGGGTATTTTAGGATGTTTCTAATGCTTTCTTGCATTTCAATCATACTTCCAGTTGGAAAATCTGTTCTTCCAATTGTTCCTTCAAAAATAAAATCTCCACAAAATAAATTATTATCTATTAAATAACTTACAGAGTCATAACTATGACCTGGATTTTTAATCATTTTTATTTTAAAGTTTTCTAAAAATAAATCTTCTTTAAAGTTATCATAACTATAAACAGGAACATTGTAATAATCTATAATCTCTTTTAAAGCACCTATATGATCAAAATGTTTATGAGTTAATAAAACTCCTACTAATTTATTTTTTATCTTATTTTTAATAATATTAAAATCATCACCTGGATCAATTATTATTGTGTTATTTTTATTTGTTAAAATATAACAATTCGTTTCTAAAGCTCCTACTATTAAACTTTCAATTTTCATGATTTTTTCTCCTATCAAATAAAATTATATCATACTAAAATTCATTATTATTTAAAAATCTATTTATAATAAGAAATTATGTGTTATAATTAAAACGGTGAAAATATGGATAATATAGTAACTATTTTTTTAACAATTATTGTTCTTATTGGAGTAATAGCCTTATTATATGTATTATTATATAATAATTTGCAAGCTCATAAAATTAAAATAAATGAAGCTGAGAGTATAATAGATGATATATTAAGAAAAAAATATGATTTATTAATTACAATTAAAAAAATAATAACTGAAAATACCGATGTTAAAGATAACCGTTTTGAAGATATAGATAATTTGAAAAATATTAATATTTCAAGTTTTGATTTTGAACGTAAACTTACTGATTTTAATTCTTTAATAAATCAAATTAAAACAGATCATAGTAAATTAGAAAATAATGAAAATTTTAATAATAATTATGAAGAAATTTATAAATTAAATGAAAGACTAGAAGCAACAAAAGTTTTTTATAATAAATACACTACTATATTAAATAAGTTAATTAAAAAATTTCCCTCAAATATAATAGCAAAAATTCATCACATGAATGTCCAAACATTCTTTGATGGAAAAGATATGTTTGACGAAATAGATGAAGATTTTAAATTATAAAAGATGTTCTTACTTGAACATCTTATTTTTTGATTTTTTTAGTTAAAACTTTGTTTTTAATTGGCTTTAAAACTATATCATTATCAATATTTTCAAATACAATATTGATATTTTTTGAATTTGAGGATATTAAATAATCAACAATATTATTTAATAAGTATTTTTCTAGTATTCTCTTAATTTCCCTAGCACCATATGTATTAAAATCCATCTTACTTATTAAAAATATATACGCACTTTCTGTTAATGAAATATTTATTTTAATGTTTCTTTGAATTAAAAATGCTTTTTTCATTTCTTCTATGCGAAGATTAATAATATCATATACTGATTGATAATCAAGCGGGTTAAACACTACAATTTCATTAATTCTATTAATAAACTCAGGTCTAAAATGTTTTTTTAATGATTTAGAATATGATTTTTGAGCTGGTTCTTCACTTCTAGTAAAACCGATAGTATTTTTCTGAGTTTCTTCTACACCAATATTACTTGTTATGAAAAACACATTATTAGATAAATCAATAGTTTGCTGATGACTATCTTTTGCTTTTCCTTCATCAAACATATGTAAAAATAAATCTACTACCGTTGGGTGAGCTTTTTCTATTTCATCAATTAGAATAAATGAATGAGGATTATTTTTCACAACTTCTAAAACATTATGTTTTGTATCATGACCAATATAACCGGGAGGTGAACCTAAAATTTTACTAGCCATGTGAGATTCTTTGTATTCACTCATATCTATTCTAATTAATGGTTCATCTTTTCTTAATATATTACTAATAATTTTTACGGTTTCAGTTTTACCAACACCAGTAGGACCTAGTAGCATATAAACAGCTTTAGCTCCTGCTTTTCTAGATATTCCAAATTCTGTTGCTTTAAGTCTATCAACTATTTGTTTAATCGCATCATTTTGACCGATAATTTTTTTAGTAACTTCTTGTTCTAAATTTTTATTATATAGAGGTTTTATAATCTCTAATTCTTTTTCTTCATCGTTTGTTTGATCTGATTCTAAATCTTTTTCATCAACCGAGTTAGATTTATTTTTAGGTTTTACCTTAATTATATATTTATCTATTATTTCCTTAATATAATCAGACTTCTCTGAATAATTATTTACTATTAGTTCTATTAAGTCTTTATTTAAATCCACTTTTTTATCTTTACTATGAGAATAAAAGACTGAGTTAAAACTATGTTGAGAAAATTTAGAAAACTTATCTAGATTATTAGCAATATCTAAAAATAAATATAAAATACTTTTATCAGTTATTTCTAAATAACTATCATATTCAGTAAAAACATAGTTATCTGTAAAGTTATAACGGTCATCTATCATTGATTGAATAAATTGAACAATATTATTAAACTTAATTAAATATTTATTTAATTCTTCTTGATCATTAAAGGTATTTGATAAATTTTCATCAAATTTTTTTAAAGTATCTAACATTAATTGTTTATTTTCAATTAAACTATCTGCAGTATTAACAGCGCGGTAATACATATTTGCAACTGTATTTATTAGATTATAATCATCTAACTTTATTAAGTTATTTACTAAATTTTTACAATACTCAGCATAATCATCTGAACATAATTTGAAATTAGGTTCTACATAATCATATTCTACATCAAGATATGTTAATTGTCCCATTATTTTTAATATTGTTTTTAAGCTAATGTTTTTATTTTCCATATACAAACCTTCTTCATAAATATTTATTACATTATATACTAACACATTTTATTTAAAAAGAAAGAATAAACCTATAATAATTTAAAGGTTTATTCTTTTATTTGCCAGTTTATTGGTTTAATATTATTTTTAATTAAGAAATTATTGGTTTTTGAGAATGGTTTACTACCAAAAAAACCATTATATGCACTAAAAGGTGATGGATGAGGTGATTCTATTATTAAATGGATGGGATTATCAATATATATTTTTTTACTTCTTGCAAAATTACCCCATAAAATAAATACGATAGGATTGTTTTTTTTATTTAATTTTTTTATTATATAATCAGTTAGTTGATCCCAACCTAAATCCTTATGACTATTAGGTGCATTTTTCACTACTGTTAAAGTAGAGTTTAATAATAATACTCCTTCTAGAGCCCATGAAGTTAAATCTCCAGAATTTACAGGAAGAATACCTAAATCAGTTTCTAATTCTTTATAAATATTTTTAAGTGATGGTGGTATTTTATTACCTGTTTGAACCGAAAAAGATAACCCATGTGCTTGTCCTTCTCCATGATATGGATCTTGTCCTACTATTACTACTTTAGTGTTTTGATATGAAGTTAATTTTAAAGCTCTAAACATTTGATCTTTTGGTGGATAAATTTTTTTTGTTTGATATTCTTGATCAATTACTAATAATAAGTTTTTAAAATATGTTGTTTTAAATATATTTTCTAGTTCATAATCCCAGTCATTATTTATCATTATAGTCACCTATATATATATTATCATAATTATTAAGAATATAAAGATTAAGGTTTATTTCATAATATTATTTTTTTGTTAGTTCATTTTCATTTGGTAAAAAGAAATTTAAAATTACCCCGATAATAGCTGCTAAACTCATTCCTGATACACTTATGTTTATATCTTTTATAGTAAATGATAGTACTGCTCCACCTAGTCCTAAGATAAGCATCGCAGATGATATAACTATATTTTTCATATCTCCAAAATCAACTTTATTATCTACTAATACTTTAATACCATTACTTGCTATGAAACCAAATAATAGAATTGATATTCCCCCTAATACTGGTCCAGGAATTGTCGCTATTAAGGTTGTGAATTTTGAAAAGAACGCTAGTCCTATTGAAAAGACTGCTGCAAGTCCTATAACCCATATTGAGGCTATTTTGGTCATACCTATAACAGATACATTTTCACCATAAGTTGTAGTGTCTGAGTTTCCAATAAACGCTGAGAAAAATGTTGCTACTCCATCTCCTAAAAGAGTTCTATCTAATCCTGGATCTTTTAAGATATTTTTACCAATAATTGAAGATAAAATTTTTTGATTACCTACATGTTCAGCTAATGTTACTACTCCTATTGGAACAATTGTAAGTAAGGCTGAAAAATTTAAATCGTAATGAATAAATGGTAATTTAAAATTTGGCATTGATATCCACTCTGCTGCTTTAACAACACTAAAGTCTACCATTCCATAAAATACAGCTAATATGTATCCAGCAACTATACCAGTTAAAATTGGGATTATTTTAAAGAATCCTTTGGCTTTTAATGATACAAGAGCTGCTACTAAGAATGATACGAGTGCAACAGTTAATCCTTTAAAATCTGCTGTTCCTGATGTTAGTCCAATTTGGTTTACAGCTGATGATGATAACACAAGTCCTATTATCATAATCATAGGTCCAACCACAATTGGTGGTAATAATTTTTCTATCCACCCATTACCTGTTAGTTTAATAATATAAGATATTATTATATAAATAATACCTACTGCCATTATTCCTGTAAAAGCTGCGCCTATTCCTCCCATAGCATATGCTGCTGCTACTGGGGCAATGTAAGCAAATGAACCTCCTAAGAATGTTGGTGATTTTCCTTTTGTGCACAAAAGAAATAATATAGTTCCTGATCCTGCTGCAAATAATGCTACTGGTATTGATAATACCTCACCACCAGCGGCAGTATTAACCAAAATAGGAACTAAGACAGTTGCTCCAAACATTGCAAATACATGTTGAATCGAAAGTATTATCCAAATAAGTGGTTTTGGTTTTTCATGAACATCCATGATGAGTTTTTTATTTTTCATAAGTCCTCCTTCTTAGATAGCCTCACAAAAAACACTAAAATTAATTTTAGTGTTTTAGTAATTTAAATAATAATTAGAAATGTTAATATTAGTAAAATTTTTGGACTGATTAATTTCACTTCTATCTTCATTTTGTGACCACCTTAGAAAAATTCTATCATATAAAAATGCAAATTTCAACTATTAATACATAATATTATGTTCAATAGCCCAAGGAATAAAATGGTCTTTAATAGCAGTTGATAAACACTCTTCGTCTTCACCAAGTGAATACCAACGATATTCTAATATTTCATCATTTGGTAAGAGTTCTACATCAATATCTTTTTTTGAAAGCATCATATGCATTTCAATATTTAATTTAGGATCTGATAATGCAGGTTCTCTAAAACATAATATTTCATCTAACTCTTCTTCTAAAATATCAAAACCATTGTTTATTTCTTCTTGACATTCTCTTCTAGCAGCTTCTTTAAATGTTTCACCATTTTCTACACCACCACCAACTAAAGTAAATTTACCTTTTTTAGCGCTTCTTTTTGACATACTAATTAATAATTTTCCATCTTTAATAAATGCTGTTCCGACAACATAAATATAATCCGTTTCCATACTACCTCACTTATGATATGTTTCGTTGTTGATAATTTTAAAACTACGATAAATTTGTTCTAAAAGAATAGCTCTAAATATTCCATGAGGAAATGTAATTTTTCCAAAAGAGATTTTTTTATGACAATTATTTATTACTTCTTCTGTTAATCCTAAAGAACCACCTATAATAAAATTTATATTAGCTTTATCCATTAGATTATATTCAATAAAATTTGAAAATTTTATTGAATCAATTTCTTCACCTTCAATTACTAAAGCAACATTATAATTATTATTTTCTATTTTTTTAATTATTTTTTCTGCTTCTAATTTGGGGTTACTATCTGGTATTTCTATTATTTCAAGTTTATGATACTTGTTAATTCTTTTAGAGTAATCCTCTATCATATTAACCAGATATGTTTCTTTTATTTTACCAACTACTATTAATCTTATCATATTTCTACACTTTCAGTTCTTTCATTTTGTTTAGCTGTGACAATATTTGTAAAGTTAATATTTTCACTTTTAAAGTAATTATTAATATTTTCTAGGGCTATTTCTGGCGAATTATTTTCACCACTTAAGTGAGCAAGTATTATTTTTTTAGTATTAGGTCCGATTAGCTTTCCTAAGTAATATGCAGAAGTTTCATTTGATAAATGACCTACAGCTCCTACTACTCTTTGTTTTAACCAATATGGATATTTTCCATTCATTAGCAGATCTACATCATGATTACTTTCAAATATATATATATCTTTATTTTTTAATTTTTCAAAATGTTTTCGATTAAGATACCCTGTATCAGTTATAATGACTACTGAAGATTTGTTTTCAGTAATAATATAGCCTCGACTATCACTAGTATCATGACTTGTTGGGATTGATTCAATTTTAACTTTACCTAGTTCTATATCATCTATTAATATCATTATCGATTGATAATCTTTTAAATATGGTAGATCTTCAAACATTTTATCTGTCATTATAATAGTTGGATTATGTTTTTTTACTAAACTATTTAATGCGTTTGTATGATCTGTATGAGTATGAGTGATAAATATATAATCAATATCACTTAGTAATATTTCTAATTCTCTTAATTTTGTTTCTAAATATTTCACAGTCATACCAGCATCTACTAATATTAAGTGTTCTTCGGTTTTTATTAAAGTAGAGTTTCCTTTTGATCCACTAGCAAGTACACTTACTAACATCCAAACACCCGACAAGGATTTATCCCAAATCCAGCTGCATTATTTATTTCGAAATGTAAATGCGTCCCTGTAGAAGAACCTGAATTAGCCATATAGCCAATTATTTGACCTCTGGTTACTGTATCTCCTATATTTACTCTTATGTTTTGATGAATATGGGAATATGTTATTCTATATTGTTCATCTAATGTTTTTATTTCGATGTAATTTCCGTATCCTCGTCCGCATGTATCACCGTATCCACTTCCACTATTCGCACAGCTACTTAATAATCCGATTACTACTCCATCTGTTGATGAATAAATTGGCGAACCAAAACCAGAACCTGATATATCAATACCATTGTGATGTTTTCCCCAGCGCCAACCAAATGGGCTTGTAATAACATAGGGACTTACAGTTGGCCAGTACCAGTCTTCAGTACCAGTATTTATATAAACTCCACTAGAATATTGTTTTACTCCTCTTGATATAATTTTATTAGTGGCTGGTTTTATTTCAGTAGATAAGCCTGGAACTATTACTAAAGTATGAATTTCTCCATTTTTATATAATATTTTTTCTGTAACTCTGGTAATTCCATCTTCTCCTTCTTGGATAACTTTTTCTGTACCACGATATGTATCTTTATCATCAACATATTCGACTTTATAGTTATTTACAATATCCTCTACTACGTGAAGTTCTGAAACAATAGTCACAATAGGTTTAATTAAAGAAATGTTTACTGTTTTACCTGGAGTTAATAATACATTTTCACTAGTAAACTGAGGATTCGCTATTAAAAACTCTTCAACGCTTAAGTTGTTATTATAACTAATTTTGGAAATATCATCGCCATCTTTAACAGTATAATGTTCTTGTTCATCTAATGTTCCAAATAACAAATATTTACTAATATCATTTTCATTTGTAAATATTGGGGTATCTACATTGATATAATCTTCTTTAATTGTAATATCTTCTTCCCAGTATATTGCCTCAACATTGTAACCAACATCAACAATAACAGGTTGTGATTCCAATGAATAAAGTTCAAAATTTTTGGTTCCAGTAAATGCTTTTATAACTATTTCAAAAGCATTTACAAACATTTCTTTTTCTAATACATTAATATAGGTTGGTTCAGATTCTTCTTCAGATCCTCCTATAGTTATTGTGTAGCCATTTATGGTAAATGGATCTTTTTGTTGAATAATATCATAAATATCATCAACAGAAATTATATCTTCACTAAATGTATATGTTTCTTCTATTTCTAATCCACTAGGTGGATGTACTGTATCTACATTGTATTTTTCTTTTATTTCTTTTTGTTTATCATTAATTAAGTCTAAAAGTTTTTGTTCTGAATTAATATTTCCTATGGTTTGACCATTTAAGTAGACGCGATAAACTTTATAAGGTAATTCCTCACCTTCAACATTTATTCCAATGAAAAACACAAATATCCCAATTAGTAATGATATTAAGATTCCTAGTATATTATTAGTTTTCATTATTACACCTACTTGTTTTCATTTGTTTTTAAATAGTTTCTAAAATTACTCATATTTCTTTCAAATAGTAATTCAACTGTTCCTGTACTCCCATTACGATGTTTACCTATTATTAATTCAGTTATTGATGTATTATTACTGTCTTGAGCACTTTTGTTATAATAGTCATCTCGATATAAGAACGCTACTATATCAGCATCTTGTTCTAATGAGCCTGATTCTCTTAAATCACTCATTAGTGGTCTTTTATTTTCACGAAGTTCTACACTTCTTGATAATTGAGCAAGAGCAATAACAGGAATTTTTAATTCCATTGCCATAGTTTTAAGCGATCTTGATATTTCTGATACTTCTTGTTGACGATTACCAGCATATCTTGCACTTCCTTGAATAAGTTGTAAGTAATCTATAATAACCATTGCTAGACCTTTGTCACT
>LFRM01376530.1_pt3 | contig 10210 bp, 7 predicted proteins | sample 618341 | NCBI WGS metagenome assembly LFRM01 (sample SAMN03654438, study PRJNA283298) | anaerobic digester metagenome | isolation source: pool of bioreactors CSTR01a, CSTR02a, and CSTR03a thermophilic anaerobic... | place: Denmark: Kgs. Lyngby | collected 2014-05-21 | reverse complement strand
GAGAAGAATGTGGAAATTGTGGGCTGTCCCAAGGTTCAGGAGATAATTGCGGTGCCCCGGGCAGAAGAGGAGGACTGGCGAACGGAATACCTGGATTATAAAGTTGCTGTAAAAGTAGTCGCAAGCCTTGAGGAGGCTGTTGATCATATCAATACTTACGGTTCCGGGCATACCGATGCCATTGTCACGGAGAACAAAGAAGCCGCGGCTTATTTTATGAACTATGTGGATTCCGGCAATGTTTTCTGGAACTGCTCAACCCGTTTCAGTGACGGTTTCCGTTACGGCTTCGGCGCTGAGGTGGGCATCGGTACGGGTAAGATTCATGCCCGGGGACCTGTCGGCCTTGACGGGCTTGTGATTTATAAGTATAAATTAATCGGCAACGGCCAGATTGTGGCTGATTATGCAGCGCGGCCGTACCTGCACAGAAAACTTGACAAAGGATTTCAAGTTTAGCAGCGGCAAAAGACTTACGGCCTAAAGCACTGACCGTAAAAAGTCGGTGCTTAATTTTTGACAGGGGGATGGGAACCGTAGATCTTGTCTTGATAGCTGCAAAAGACTACTAGGAGTGGAAGCATGATTTTCTCGGCAGAACAATTATTTGGTGTCTTTATAACGGTTTTTCTTTTTGTGCTTTGCGGCGTATATTCCGGCAGGAGGGTAAAAACAGCGGAAGATTTTACAGTTTCGGGGAAAAGGGCGGGCGGCCTGATGGTGGCGGGCACCATTCTGGGGACAATGATCGGCGGTGCTTCTACCATCGGTACAGCACAAATGGCTTTTGCAGGCGGGCTTTCAGCCTGGTGGTTTACGCTAGGCGGGGGAATCTCCTGCCTGTTTTATTGCCTTTTCTTAGTCAAGCCTGTGCGGGAACACGGGCAAGTAACTATCCCCGGCATTATCGGGGAAGTATACGGGCAGCAAACAGCCCTTGCGGCAACCATTTTCATAACTCTGGGGATGATTATCAACATAATTCCCCAGCTTATCTCGGCGGCGTCGCTTGTTTCATCTTTTTTTTCCCTGTCTTTTTCCCTGGCGGCAGTTTTTGCCGTTTTGCTGATGGCTGTTTATGTCTGTTTCGGCGGGGCATGGGGAACGGGAATACTCGGGGTTTTAAAAACAATTTTGATTTCTCTCAGCCTTTTGGCAGGCGGTGCAGCCGCGCTATGGCTGACCGGCGGCCCTTCCGGCATGTCGTCGGAACTGCCGTCTTTTCCCTGGTTCAGTTTTTGCGGAACGGAAATAAGCGATGATATATCCTCACTCTTTTGTCTTATTCTCGGTGTGCTGACCGGGCAGGTTTACCTGCAGGCAGTAATGACGGCGAAAAGCACGGCAAGCGCCCGCCGGGGCACCATAATCAGTGCGGTGTTAAGTCCTCTAATTGGACTGGGCGGTGTTCTTATCGGCCTATTTATGCGCAGCCGGCACCCGGAGATAATGGCAGTGCAGGCATTGCCGCTGTTTGTACTGTGGTATCTGCCGGGCTGGCTGTCCGGTGTTGTACTTGCGGCCCTTTTGTTTGCCGTTATCGGGACAGGCGCAGGCCTGGCACTGGGTATATGCACGATTATAAGCCGTGATATTTATCAGAAGCTTTTTCCTGCCGCGGGGGACGCTAAAACGTTGAAATTGAATCGCACCTTGCTCTTTGTTTTGTTTGCTTCCGCCCTGTTTGTTGTACAGTTGATAGGAGAGAAAGCCATGATATTTGACTGGTCCTATTTGTCCTTGGGCTTCCGGGGAGTATCGGCATTTTTCCCAATGCTTACCGCCTTGTATTTGCCGGGTAAAATTAACCCGCAGGCGGTATTCCTGGCTTCAATCCTGGGACCTGCCACTGTTGTCATCTGGCTTGTGGCTGCACCGTGGCCTGTCGAACCCATATATCCCGCTCTTTTGGTCTGCCTGGTTCTTTTTCTTGCCGGCTATTTGCAAAACAAAAAAGAAGCGGCAGATATTTTATCTTATAAAAGCTAAAAGCCGCCAGCGGAAAGAAAATGCGTAAAAAAAAACAAGCACGCCTCGCAAGCGTGCTTGTTTTTTGAGTGCTTATTTCTGTTCAATCCACATATCATAGTAATTCCAGCGGGTCAGGCCCTGCTGCAGGTAGTCCGTATGGACGGTACCGTCGTGGATGAAACTGGTGCGGGAGTTGTAAATCGGAATGATTAGCGCATTTTCAGCTATATAATGCACCATTTCTTCGGTGGCCTTCCGCTTTGCTTCCGGCTGGTCATTGGGGATGTAAACGGACTGTCTTGACATCTCCATGAACTCATCGGGCCGCTTCATGCTGGGATAGATGAAGGTGGCGGTGTTATGCCCGTACCAGCGCTGGATGGAAGTAAGGAATTCAGCATCCTGACCGCCTATTCCTATGCAGAGATGGTCCCATCCCTGTCCGTACATGGCGGCGGCGGCGGCCACGGAATCGACCATATCCAGTTCCACTTCAAAGCCGACTTCGTCAAGATATACCTTGAGCATTTCAGCCAGGTCATTTTTTCCGCCGGTAGCCACCTGAGCCAGCAGTTTTACTTTCAAACCGCCGTTGGGGTAGCCTGCTTCGGCCAGCAGCTGCTTGGCTTTGTCGGGGTTGTATTCACGGAATACCTTGTCGCCGCCCACATCGTCCTGGGGCGCAATGGTGAACAAAGGCTCAAGATAGCCAAAACCTAAGGTGACGCAAATTTCATCTTTGTTGATGGCATATTCCAGAGCCTCACGCAGCCTCAGGTCGGTGAAGGGAGACTCCTCGTCCACGGAGTTGGGAACCAAAATGGTCTGAATACCGGCCCAGCCGGTCTGTCTTGCAAAACCGAGGTTCTCCAGTTTCTGGGTCTGGGCGCCGTCGGCACCGGTCCAGAGGTGCGCTTCCCTGGCTTCCATTTTCTGGGAGGCTGTAGACGCATCGGGGATAACAAGAATTTCTATGCTGTCCAGATAAGGTCTGCCTTCCCGCCAGTAGTCTTCATTCTTTACCCAGACCAGTCTCGCATCCCTCTCAAAGGTTTGCAGTTTAAACGGCCCGGTACCTACCAGATTCTCCTTCATCCAATCAATGCCGGCATTGTCTTCCAGTCCGCCGTGTGCTTCGAAGGCGGCCCGGGAATACATTTGCGCAATACCGATTGTTTCCAGCATCTGGTTGGTCCACCAGTTCAGGTGGAAGCGGACGGTATAGTCATCTAACTTCTCAACATAGTTGACTTCCTGGTTTTCTTTTGGAATATAGGAAAAGTCTGCTGCAACATCGAAGCGCCATACTACGGAATCAGCGTTGAAATCTGTCCCGTCATGGAACTTGACGCCTTCTCTTAATTTGAAGGTAATTGTCTTGGCTTCAATATCTTCTTCCCAGTCTGTTGCCAGAATTCCCTCAAGCGAACGGTCGTTGGCAACAGCCAGCAACGGCTCTGCACCCGGCATGGCAAAAGCATAATCTCCCGGGCCCATGTCAGGGAACCAGCTCATGGAAATCGGCCCCGAAGGCTGCAGCATAACCAGTTTTCCACCGTACTGGGGCTCAAGCTCGCCTTCGCCGGCTTCGTTGTTATTGCCGTCATTGTTGTTATTTTTGCCACCGCAACCGACTGCCAGTGCCAGCAGCAAGACAAGCAGAACACAGCCCAGTATAAGAAGGGACTTTTTGCTTGATCTCATCCTTCTACCTCCTTTTTTTCAGGACAGGAATAATTATGCGCATCTTCTGCTGCAGATATTGCTGCAGAAAGGCTGCAACCGGTGTAGCAGTTGAAATATTGCTTTTGGCACCCCTCACTACTTTGCTTAAGGCATGCTGAAAACGACTTCTTGTCCTCTTATAAACACACCTCCCCCCTAAACATACCTCCCTTGGCATTATTCCTTTATAAATAGCCGAGTAACCGGTATTTATGCAAATTATATAATACTGTGATATTTTTTACAAGTCAAAAGATTCAGACTAAAACTATGAAATATTAAGCTATCATTGTGGAATTGCCCCGGCCTGTGTTAAAATGGAGTTGTGGCATAAAGAAACCGGGAGATAAAAATGGAACTGGGAATAGTCCTCACAATACTTTCTCCATACCTGACGGCAATTCCTGCTTTGGCTGCTTTTTTTAAAATTTTGGCAGGGAAAATACCGGTATACAACAATCCTTTAAATGACGGCTTACTTGTGCTTTTTGCAATATCCCTGATTTCGGGGACCCTTAGCCGTTCCTTCCTTTCTGCTCTTTCTTCCTTGGTCATACTGCTGTACTTTTGCATAACTAATTACCTGCAACATAAAATAACTGACGAACACAAAGCAGGCGCTTTTTTGCAGAAGGTCTGGCTGTACTCGCTGCCGACGGCAGTTTTGGGCATTGTAGAAAAAATGGCTTCCTACTATTTTGATTTAACCTGGATAGCGGATTTTTATCTTAATGAACCAATCACATATGTCTACAGGATCTACAGCACATACGGCAACCCCAATATTGCCGGTGCCTGGTTTGCCGCCATGGTTCTTGTCGGATTGCATTTTTTTGAGGCCGGCCGCTTTCAAAAAAAATTATATTATTTCACCGGCCTGGCCCTTTACCTTGTCGCCCTGTTTTTTACAGGCTCCAGGGGAGCGACAATGGCCCTGGAAGCAGCTTTCCTTATTTACGCCGTCTTTACAAAAAACAGAGTTGTCCGGCTGCTTTTACTCTCCACCATTGTTCTGATTGCTGTCCTGGCTTTTTTCTCTCCCGAGCTCCACACAAGCCACCAGTTGAATGCCAGAAGTCATATTTGGGTAAAGAGCTTCAATATATTTAAGGAAAGCCCGCTGCTTGGCGGGGGAACATTTGGCGTTTCCACCCGGATTAACAAGCTTCATGCTCATAATATCTGGCTTTCCTTCCTGGCGCTCTACGGGACTGCAGGGCTTGCCGCTTATTTGTGGCTCCGGGCTTATGTGTACCGCTGCCTGGCGCTGCTTTACCGGCAAAAGCTGTCTTTATTCCCGCTGCTTGCGGCAGTACAGGGCTTGATTGTAGTCCACGGCATAGTTGATTTTATTATGATGAGCCCGCAGGGAGGCGTTCTTGTTCTGGCGGCTGCAGCCGTTGCCGCGGGACTTGCCCGGAGCCTTGAACCGGAACTGCAAAAGACTTAATAAATTATGCATCTGTAAAAGGATTTTGCCGGATCAATGGCGAAAGTTATTTTAGTGAAGGGGTTCACTGAAAATGACCGGGTGCATGTCCGGTCTGTTGTCCTTTTCGGCACGACCGGACGGTTTTGTCCGGCCATCCTGTCAGCAATTTTCCCGTCATGCCACATGGAAAAGGCCGGCCAAATTCCAGCACATCATCATAATCATTAAAGAAAAGGAAGGTGAGAAGTTTGCCAAATAAAATAAGGACTGCAGATGAGGTAGCAATGCTTATTGAGGACGGCATGACCATAGGGGTCAGCCTAATGGGGCTGGCCGGCTGGGCGGAAGAAGTTGCGCAGGCTATCGAGCGCAGATTCCTTGAGACAGGACACCCCCGGGACCTGACAATCGTCTCCAGCTCGGGTGCCGGTGATGACAAGGAGTATGGGCTTACCCGTTTTGGACATGAAGGCCTGGTCAAGAGGTGGATAGCCGGTATTATGCGCCAGGCGCCCAAGCTGGGGAAGCTGGTGCAGGAGAATAAGATAGAAGCCTACAACTTCCCGCAAGGCGTGGTTGTGCAGTTGTGGCGGGAAATTGCCGCCAAAAGGCCCGGTTTGATTACCAAAGTAGGCCTTGGAACCTATATGGATCCGCGTATCGAAGGCGGCAAGATGAATGCCAAGACCACCAAGGATCTGATCAAAGTTATTGAGATAGAGGGAGAGGAATACCTGTTATATCCCACATTCCATGTTGATGTGGCGCTTATCAGGGGTTCCGTGGCCGATGAAAACGGCAACCTGACTATGGACAGGGAAGGTATTTTGCTGGAGGCACTTCCGCTGGCACAGGCGGTAAAGAACTGCGGCGGTATTGTCATTGCCCAGGTAGAGGAGATAGCCCTGGCAAATACCCTTCATCCCAAGAGTGTCAGAGTTCCCGGGATCCTGGTGGATTATATTGTCAAGTGTACCAACCCGCAGCAGCACCATATGCAGACGGAAGCTCAATACTATGTTCCCTCTTTTGCCGGTGAAGTTAAAATCCCGCTTTCCTCCATCCCGCCTATTCCGCTGGATGAACGGAAAATAATCGCCCGCCGGGCGGCCATGGAACTGGCTCCCGGAGCTATTGTCAACCTGGGGATTGGCATTCCCGCAGATGTGGCCGCTGTCGCAGCGGAAGAAAATGTATCTCACCTGATGCATTTAACAACGGAGTCGGGCACAATCGGCGGGGTGCCTGCCAGCCCGCCTGATTTCGGCCATGCTTACAACCCCGAGGCGGTTATTGAACACCACGCCCAGTTTGACTTTTACGACGGCGGCGGTATAGATATTGCTTTTCTCGGCATGGCCCAGGCAGATAAAGAGGGAAATATAAATGTAACGAAATTCGGCAACAGAGTTGTAGGAAGCGGCGGTTTTATCAATATCAGCCAGAACTCCCGCAAGGTTGTCTTCTGCGGGACCTTCACCGCCGGCGGTTTAAAGGTTGCCGTTGAAGACGGCAAACTGGTCATTCTTCAGGAAGGCAAATACAAAAAACTGGTGGAACATGTTGACCAGATAACCTACAGCGGCAAATATGCGCGCAACATAAAGCAGCCTGCTGTCTATGTGACGGAAAGGGCGGTTTTTGAATTGGGAGACGAAGGACTTGTGCTTACCGAAATAGCTCCCGGAATTGATCTGGAAAAAGATGTTCTTGACCAAATGGCTTTCAAACCCAAAATCTCTCCCGATCTAAAAACCATGCCGCCTGAAATGTTCAGGGAGAAATGGGGACAGCTTGCGTCTATAATCGGCTGAGAACAGTTTTGCGGCAGCCGGTATTGATTTCCAAAAATTATTTAAATAAAGGAGGATCTGAATGAAGAAAAAGGTATTTAAAATCGGTATGGTAGGAGCAGGAACCATGGGCAGCGGTATTGCCCAGAAGATGGCTCAGGAAGGCCTTAACGTCGTCCTTGTTGACGTCGGTGAAGCGCAGTTGGAACGCGGAATGGGCATGATCCGCGGTACCCTGCAGGAAGCTATTGACCGCAAGATCCTTACCCAGAAAGAAGTGGATGTAACTCTTTCCCGTATTAAACCTACTGTAGACAAGCAGGAACTGAAAGACTGCGACCTGATAGTAGAGGCAGTATTTGAAGACCTGAAAGTAAAGCAGGATCTGTTTGCCGAGCTGGACAAGATCTGCGATGAAAAAACCATTTTGGCCTCCAATACCTCCAGCTTTTATATCTCGGATCTTGCCAAGGCCACTAACAGGCCTGACCGGGTAATCGGCATGCACTATTTCTTCCACCCGGCCAAGAACCGCCTGTTGGAAATTGTGCCTCACGACGGCACCAGCCAGGAAACCATTGAAAGGACCCAGCTAATTGCCAAGCTGCATGCCAAAACGGCAATTCTGGTTAAAGACGCTCCCGGCTTTACCGTCAACCGTATCTTTATCCCCTGGTATGTAACTGCCATCCGGATTTATGAAGAAGGCATTGCCAATATGCCCTCCATCGATGAAATCTGCAAAAAAGCATTTGGCATCGGCATGGGCCCCTTCAAGCTGCAAAACGAATCCGGTATTGCCATCGGTCTGCATGCGGCAAGAACATTGGCCAAGGAAAGAGGTTCTTTCTACGAGCCTCCCGAAACCCTGCGGCATTATGTTGAAGACCTGAAGTCCAACTTTGATATCGAGGGCGAAATCGATGAAAGCAGGGCTCAGGATGTAATTGACCGCATGTTTGCCGCCGTTTTCGGTGTTGCCTGCACAATGATTGATGAAGGCATTGCAACCATGGAGGACATTAACAGAGGGACAAGGATCGGCCTTACCTGGAAGCAGGGTCCCTTTGAATTAATGAACAGCGTAGGCATTGAGAAAGCTTATAAGATTGTCAAAGAACTGTCGGAGAGCCGTTCCGACTTCCCGATGCCGAAGTTCCTGGAGGAGCAGTATAAGAAAGGCGTTCCCTTTGAATTCAACTATATTGATCTGGAAGTCAAAGATGATATTGCCTACATTACCTTTAACCGTCCGGAAGCCATGAACGCCTTGAATTCCACGGTTATGGCCCAGTTTGAAAAGGCGCTTGACGAGGCTGAACAGAATCCTGCCGTTAAAGCCATCGTTCTCAAAGGGACGGGCAAGGCCTTTATTGCCGGCGCCGACATTAAGTTCTTCGTAGAAAACATCAAAAACAACAACCTGAAGCGGACATACGACTTTACCCGCAAAGGCCATGACCTGCTGCTGCGGTTGGAAAACTCCCCCAAGATGACTATCGCCCAGCTTGACGGGCTGTCCCTGGGCGGCGGCAGTGAAGTTGCCCTGGCCTGCCAGGCCATTGTGGCTACGGACAAAGGTTCCTTTGGCTTCCCGGAAACAGGCATCGGTATTTTCCCGGGCCTTGGCGGTATGATCCGGACAGAACGGCATATCGGGCCTGAACTGACCAAGTATTATGTATTTACCGGAAAGACAATCTCTGCGGAAGAAGCCAAGGAACTCGGCATTGTCACCAAGCTTGTTGACCCGACAGAGATTGATGACGCCATCAAGGAACTGGTGGCCGCAGGCAAGTTCGACAAGTATGCGCCGCGCGAAATTCCCGCCAAATATGACGAACTGAAGAAAGCCTTCAGCCCTGAAAATACCGAGAGACTGCTTGAAGGCAAGGAGCCCGAAGGTGTCAGCCCCGAGCTGGCGAAGAAACTGGTGGACATAGTTGCCCGGAAGGCTCCGCTGGCGCTGCGCACTTCCAATGAATTAATTGATGCCCAGTCGAAAGTCTCAATTAAGGAAGCCATAGAACTAGAGATGGATAAACTCTATTATATGTTCTCCACGGAAGACGCTCTTGCAGGACTGTCTTCACCCGGTCGTCCGCCCAAATTCCAAGGCAAATAAATAACGGAGGAGGATTTCCATGTTAACAAAGGCATATATCCCCTATAGAGGATATTACAGCTCTCCCTTTTGCAAGTGGCAAGGCAGCATGCAGCATGACAACTCCATTGAGCTGGGAGCCAAAACAAGTAAAAGATGGTTTGCCGAGAAAGGCATTGACCCGAAAGAGTTCGAGTATCTCTACCTTGGAATAACTGTTGGCCAGCACCGTGTGTTTTTCGGTTCTACCTGGGCAGCCTATCTGATGGGAGCACCGGACATTCCCGGGATGACCATCATGCAGGCCTGCTCCACAGCTACCACAACGGTATTCAACGCCAGTGCGTCGGTAGAGCTTGGAAATCTTGAAATGGCTTACTGCCTGCTCACCGACCGCTGCTCAAACGGCCCCCATACCATCTGGCCGAATCCCCTGGGGCCGGGCGGTGAAGTAATTTCTGAAAACTGGAATATGGACAACATGGCAGCCGACCCCTCTACGGGGCAGGGCACCCTGAACACGGCAGAAAATGTTGCCAAGAAGCATGGCTTCACCCGCGAACAGGCTGACGAACTGGTTTTGATCCGCTACCAGCAGTACGACAAGGCATTGGAAAATGACCGTGCCTTCCAGAAGCGTTATATGTTCCCCGTTGAGGTAACGGTCTCCCGCAAGGAAAAGAAACTTGTCGAGTGCGACGAAGGCGTACCCACAACATCCAAAGAAAAACTGGCACGGCTGCGCCCGGTAATGGAAGGCGGCATTCACACCTATGGCGGCCAGACGCATCCGGCAGACGGCAACGCCGGTATCATTGTCACCACAAAAGACAGGGCAGCCGCCTTGAGTGAGGAGAAGATCCCCATTCAGATTCTATCCTACGGCTACGCCAGGGCTGATAAGGCCCATATGCCTGAAGCGCCTATCTATGCTTCGCGCAAGGCCCTGGAGCGAGTCGGCCTGAAGCCGCAGGATATGGTTGTCGTTAAAAACCATAACCCCTTTATAGTTAATGATATGGTTTTAGCTAAGGAATTGGGACTTAAAGCCGAAAATATTAACAATTACGGCAGTTCCCTGGTATGGGGACATCCCCAGGCGCCCACTGTCGCCCGCCTGCTGATTGAAGGCATCGAAGAAGCCGTCCTGAAAGGCGGCGGGTATGTCATGATCACCGGCTGTGC
>LFRM01086667.1_pt1 | contig 10218 bp, 10 predicted proteins | sample 618341 | NCBI WGS metagenome assembly LFRM01 (sample SAMN03654438, study PRJNA283298) | anaerobic digester metagenome | isolation source: pool of bioreactors CSTR01a, CSTR02a, and CSTR03a thermophilic anaerobic... | place: Denmark: Kgs. Lyngby | collected 2014-05-21 | reverse complement strand
CCGGGCATGCGGGTGGTGGCTCCAACCAGGCGAAAATCGGCGGGCAGCCCCTTCTGGAAGATCTCATGGATGTGCATGGGAATATTGCTGTCCTCGGAACTGTAATAGGCACTTTCAAAAAAGACCTTTCGGTCTTCCAGTACTTTCAACAGTTTATTCATCTGGATGGGATGAAGTTCACCGATCTCGTCGATGAACAAAATGCCGCCGTGGGCTTTGGTTACTGCTCCCGGTTTGGGCTGGGGGATGCCGGCGACCCCCAAGGGCCCGGCTCCCTGGTATATGGGATCATGCACCGAGCCCATGAGGGGATCGGCTATCCCCCGGTCATCAAACCGGGCAGTCGTCGCATCAATTTCCACGAACTTGGCAGAAGGCTGAAATGGTGAAAGGGGGTTAGCTTTGGCCTCCTCCAAGACCAACCGGGCTGCTGCTGTTTTCCCCACCCCTGGAGGCCCGTAGATAATCACATGCTGGGGATTAGGTCCGCAGAGGGCAGCCCGGAGAGCCTTGAGCCCCTCACTCTGGCCGATGACTTCATCAAAACATGTAGGACGGGTCTTTTCCGCCAGAGGCTGAGTTAACGAGATGGCATTGAGGCGCTGCAGTTTGTCCAGTTCTTTCCTGGACTCCCGATCTACTGCGGTCCTGCTGGTCTGCTGGCTTCTAAGCAGGTTCCAGAAGTAGAGCCCGATTACGAGGGCAAAGAACAGATTGATGATCCCGAGAACGCCCATCATTGAGGTCCACCTGCCCGGCTGATTGGTTGATTTGCACTGTCTATTATGCACAGCGGCAGGGGCTTTTACTCAAAAGGGCCCGGGGATAAGACCCAGGCCCTTGATTCATCCTGTATTTCAACAGTGGGGCAAGAATGGCTTGCTCAAGCTGTTTCTTCTGCTAAGCTCTCCCGTCGCATGAGATTAGGCGCTGATCCCTTCTCCACCACTTCCTTGGTGATGATGCACCTAATCACATCTTCCTGGGACGGGATCTCGTACATGATCTCCAGCATGATCTCTTCGATTACAGTTCTTAAGCCCCTGGCGCCGGTCTTGCGCTCCATGGCTTTGACGGCTATGGCCTCAATGGCATCTTCTTCGAAGACCAGCTCTACGTCATCCATTTCAAAGAACTTCTGGTACTGCCTCACTAGGGCATTCCGGGGTTCGGTCAGGATCCGCACCAGTGCCTTCTTGTCCAGGGCATCTAGGGCCACGACGATGGGCAGCCGGCCGATGAACTCGGGTATCAGCCCATACTTGAGCAGATCCTCAGGCATAACCTGGCGCAAGAGCTCCCCAATCTGCTTTTCCTCCTTGGGCTTGATATCGGCTCCGAAGCCGATAGTTTTCTGCCCCGTCCGGTTTTCAATGATCTTCTCCAAGCCGTCAAAGGCCCCTCCGCAAATGAACAGGATATTGGAGGTATCTATCTGGATGAATTCCTGGTGGGGATGCTTGCGGCCGCCCTGCGGGGGCACACTGGCGATTGTCCCTTCCAGAATCTTGAGCAAAGCCTGCTGTACCCCTTCACCGGAGACATCTCTGGTGATGGAGGGGTTCTCCGATTTGCGGGCAATCTTGTCAACTTCGTCAATATAGATGATTCCCCGCTCTGCCCTCTCCACATCATAGTCGGCAGCCTGGATCAGTTTGAGGAGGATATTCTCCACATCCTCTCCCACATATCCGGCTTCAGTAAGGGAGGTGGCATCGGCGATGGCAAAGGGCACATGCAGGATCCGAGCTAGAGTCTGTGCAAGCAAAGTCTTGCCGCAGCCCGTGGGGCCCAAGAGCAGAATGTTGCTCTTCTGCAGCTCAATGTCATCCACTCTGGAGTTGGCATTGATCCGCTTATAGTGATTGTAGACAGCAACTGCTAGAGATCTTTTGGCCAGCTCCTGACCGATCACGTACTGATCCAGTACTGCCTTGATCTCCTTTGGTTTGGGAATGCTGCCAAATTCAATATCCTGCTCCTCATTGAGCTCTTCCTCAATGATCTCATTGCACAACTCGATACACTCATCGCAGATATACACTCCGGGACCGGCAATGAGCTTCTTTACCTGTTCCTGGACCTTCCCACAGAAAGAACATTTCAGCTGGCCCTTCTCATCGCCAAACTTGAACATCATATCACCTCTTATTTCGATTGAAGCTCCTTGGAACTGTTGAGCACGCCGTCGATTAGACCATATTCAAGGGCTTCTTGTGCCGACATATAGTAGTTGCGATCGGTATCACGCTCAATGCGCTCAAGAGGCTGGCCGGTATGCCTTGTTAGGATCTCGTTCCCGATTCTCTTAAGCCGCAGGATTTCCCGAGCCTCAATCTCAATGTCAGTTGCCTGACCCCTAGTACCTCCCCAGGGCTGGTGAATCATAATCCTGGAATACGGCAGGGCGTAGCGCTTTCCCTTGGTACCAGCTGCTAGCAGCAAAGCAGCCATACTGGCCGCCATCCCAATGCAGATTGTGGACACATCAGGCTTAATATACTGGATAGTGTCGTAAATCGCCAAGCCTGAGTAGACTACACCGCCGGGGCTGTTGATATACAAGGAAATATCTTTCTCCGGGTCCTCTGATTCAAGAAACAACAGCTGGGCTATAATAAGATTGGCCACATAGTCATTTATAGGGCCGCCAATGAAAATAATCCTGTCCTTAAGCAGACGGGAATATATGTCATATGCCCGTTCACCCCTGTTAGTCTGTTCTACAACCATTGGAACGAGAGTACTCATAGCTTCTCACCTTCCCTTTAATCTATGCAGGCGCTGTCTTCAGGCAAGCCAATCCTTCCGCTGTCGCGGTATATGTTCCCCTGAACATACCTTTTTACACCTATGGTATGGCTCTCCTCTGGGGTGAGTGCAGCGAGCATTGTGACATAACCCTTCTCCCAAAACGCAGATGATCCTGCTATAAAATGGCTGGACTGCTTTAATCTGCGCCGACCTCATCGGCGTCAGTCTCCGGCTGATCATCGGCTTCTGGGCTGGGCTCTGGCTCATCGACTATGACCTCACTGATCTTGGCACTGGCCTTCAGCAGATCAATGGCTTGCTGGACGACTAAGCTTTCCCGCAAGTGCTCTCGCTGGGCCTCCAGCCGCTCCCGCCTGGCGTCTGCATCGGGGCCCTCGCCCACCAGCTCGTTAATATGCTGCTCCAACTCATCATCGGCAACAGCGATGGCTTCGGCCTCCACCAATGCTTCCATGACCAGCGACGTCTTGACTTCCTTCTCTGCCTCAGTCCGCAGCCGAGCATCCATCTCCTCTTCTGTGATGCCGAGGAGTTCTAGATACCGTTCCTTATCCAATCCGGAATAATACAGTTCCCGCTCCAGGTGCTGGAGCTTGTGCTCCACCTGCCGCTGAACCATCTTCTCCGGTATGTCGCAGCTGGCTCGTTCCACAACTGCATCGATCAAATCCTGCTCCAGCTGACGCTCTGCTTCCTGTTCCTCAGCATCTTCCAACCGCTTCCGGATATCAGCCCGCAGCTCCAAGAGCGTCTGGAAGTCGCCGACATCTTTAGCGAAATCGTCGTTCAAAGCTGGGTACCGCTTTTCTTTGATTTCGTGGACCTTGACTTCAAACCGGGCTTCTTTGCCGGCCAGATCTTCAGCTCGATAGTCTTCAGGGAATATGACGACAATCTGCCGGACCTCATCCACCTTGGCACCGACCAACTGCTCTTCAAATCCCGGTATAAAGGACCCTCCGCCCACCTCCAGGGTGTATCCCTGGGCAGCTCCGCCGGGGAAAGGCTGGCCGTCTATGTAGCCGGTGAAGTCGATGACCGCGAAATCCCCCTGCTCAATGCCGTCCTTTTCCACACTGACCAACTCTGCGAACCGCTCCCGCATGGTCTCCAAAACCCGTTCCACATCGGCATTGGTCACTCTGGCAACTTGCTTGGTGACCTCGAGGCCTTTGTACTCGCCCAGGGTCACTTCCGGCTTAACGTCAATGGTAGCCTTAAACCTGAGAGGCTTGCCGTCTTCCATATCAAGGATATCCAGCTCCGGTGCATCAATGGGAACAAGGTCATTCTCCTTGAGAGCTTGACTGTACACTTCGGGGATCAAGTCATCGAGAGCTTCTTGGTACAGCACCTCTCGCCCTACCCTCATCTCGATGACGCTCCGGGGGGCCCGCCCTGGCCGAAAACCAGGGATTTTGATCTGCTGCGCCAACCGCCGGGAGGCTCTATCTATGGCGGCTTCAACCTGATCTTGACCGACTTCCACCTCTAGGACCACCTGGTTGTTCGCCAGTCTTTCTACAGTACTCTTCATGTAATCTACCTACTTTCTCTGAACGGCATTTATTGTTCTAAAGCTTATTCTGTCCGGACAACAAGAAAAAGCCTGTTCGATCGGCCACTACTTTAGGTGGTCCCAACAGGCTGCAGTTCAAAGCGTGACATGAGACAAAAAATGGCTTTCCCTTGATCATTGCCTAAGATTGGTGGTGCGGGCGGAGAGACTCGAACTCTCACAGGTGAAACCCACTAGATCCTAAGTCTAGCGCGTCTGCCAATTCCGCCACGCCCGCAGACTTCCTTGCCCACATAAGCAACACTGAGTATACCACAGGGCATCCTCATCCGTCAAGATTTTTGTCCATGCCGATAGCGTCCCTGAAATGCAACTCTAACTGAAACGGATCTCTCATCTTTTCCCTCTGAACCGATGAGGGTTCTATTGTCCCGGCCGGGCCCCGGCAGAACGGTGTTGGCTTTCATCAATCCCATACAGCATGGAGCCAATCCTGGACTTGATGCCCCAGCATCTCAGCGCTCATAGGGCTTGCCCTCTGCCGCCGGCGGCACTGCCCTTCCTACAATACCTGCCAACACCAGCATAGTCAAGACATAGGGCAGCATCAGAATAAACTCCCTAGGAATGATGGCAATGCCCAGTGTCTGGGCCAGCATCTGCAGAGCATCGGCATAGCCAAAGAATAGGCAAGCTCCCAGTGCCCCCAAGGGAGTCCACTTGCCGAAGATCATGGCGGCTAGGGCAATATAGCCCCGGCCGGAAGTCATGTTTTCGACAAAGGAACTCAATAGGCCCAGGGATAGGGTAGCTCCGCCCAGGCCCCCCAATACGCCGGAGATCAGGACACAAAGGTAGCGGATCTTAAAGACATTCACCCCCATGGTATCTGCTGCCCGGGGGTGTTCACCTGCAGACCGGATCCTTAGCCCCAGGGGAGTCTTGTAGAGGATTATATGGGCAGCTGCCGCTGCCAGAAAGGCAAGATACACCGGCGGTGTATGTTTACCGAGGATCGGCCCCAGAACCGGCAGGTCCTTAAGTATAGGAATGCTCCAATCGGCCAGCTTAACAACGGAAGGAGACTGCCCAGCGTGCCCGAAAGTCCGCCGCAGCAGGAAGCCGGTTACACCCAAGGCCAGAATATTAATGGCTACACCGGTGACTACCTGGTCTGACCTTAAGGTGATGCTCATCACAGCCAGGACTAGAGAAACCACCGCACCTGCCGCCATGGCTGCCAAAACTCCCAGCCACGGGTTTTGGGTATAGTATGATACCAGCATGCCGGCGAAGGCCCCCACCAGCATGATGCCCTCCAAGGCGATGTTGACAATCCCTGACCGCTCCGAGAATACGCCTCCTAGGGATGCAAAGATCAATGGCGCGGCCATGCGCAAAGCAGAACTGAGAAGTGCAGCACTAAAGAGGTCCAGTATATTCACCTAGCATCCCTCCCGTCAGGATTCGCCTTTGGCTCTCAGCCGTCCCGCCCCTTGGGGCCTGCGCCAATAAATCCACTTGCGAATAATGTAATCGGCTGCGATAAAGATAATCACCGCTGCTTGAACGATCCCGATGACCTCCTGGGGGACTTGGGCAACACTCTGCATATTCTGGGAGCCCCGGGCCAGGATGCCGAAGAGTGAAGCTCCTGCTATGACCCCCAGGGGGTGATTATTGCCTAACAATGCTACAGCAATCCCGTCAAAGCCATAGCCGGTAAATCCAAACAGGTCGTAGAAGCGGTGCTGTACACCCAGTACCTGGACGGCGCCGCCCATACCTGCCAAAGCGCCGCCGATCATCATGGACACCACCAGGTTCCGCTGTACATTGATCCCGGCATACTGGGCAGCTTCGGCATTCAAGCCCACTGCCCGGCATTCATAGCCTAAGGTTGTCCGCCACAGGATATAGTACACCACACCGGCCATGGCCAGGGCGACAAAAAACCCAATGTTCGCCCGGGTTGGCGGGAGAAACCGCCACAACCTGGCTGATTCCAACACCTGCTTGGTCACCGGCAGATAGCTGTGGCCCTTCAACGGCCCAATCACCAGATAATGGGTGAAATAAAGGGCTATGTAGTTCATCATAATGGTGTTAATCACTTCATGGGCCCCCAGCTTCGCCTTTAACAGCCCAGGGACTCCAGCCCACAGGGCTCCCGCCAACGCACCTGCTGCCAAGGCCAAGGGCACATGGATTAAGGCTGGCAGCCCGGTGAACATATAGCCGGCGACAGCAGCTCCCATCTGGCCGATAATAAACTGACCCTCTGCTCCAATATTGAACAGCCCTGTACGGTTGCAGAAAGCCACCGACAGTCCAGTGAAAATCAGCGGCGTAATGCTGACCAGCGCTTCACCGAAACCCCGCCAGCTGCCGAAGGATGCTGCCCATAGAGCCCCGTACGCCAAGAGCGGATCCCGGCCTGCCCACAGGATCACCACTGCCCCCAGCAGGAGAGCCAGCAGTACCGCCGCAATCGAAATCCACACCCGCTCCCAGCGGCGGCTGTAGGTTTCCTGCATTTCCAGTGATGTTATCATGCACCCTCCACCCCCCTTTGCTGCACCTGCCCGCCAGTCATCAATAGCCCCAGCTGCTCCTCTGTCACCACTTTGGGATCTACCTCTGCGATGAGCTGCCCTTCATAGATCACCATGATCCTGTCGCTTAGGCTCAGTAGTTCTTCCAGTTCCAGTGAAATCAGCAAGATGCCTTTCCCAGCGGCCCGCTGTTCCAGCAGCCGGCGGTGGACAAACTCGATGGCTCCTACATCTAAGCCTCTGGTGGGCTGGGCAGCTATCAACAGGTCGGGGTCGGAGTCTATCTCCCGGCCCACCACCAGCTTTTGCTGATTCCCGCCGGAAAGAGACCTGCCCGGTGATTCTATTCCCCCTGACCGCACATCATACAACTCCAACAGCTGCTCACCGTAATCCCTCACCGCAGCTGTGTCATAGATGAAACCCTTAGTGAAGGGCGCCCGGTGATGTTTGCCCAGGACTGCATTTTCCCCCAAAGAAAAATCCAGGATCATGCCTGTGCGCTGGCGGTCTTCTGGAATGTGGCCCAAGCCCAGATCTTTGCGGTCCCTGACACTGAGGCCTGTTATCTCCTGCTGCCGGAGATAGATACTGCCCCGCTTAACCTGGCGGATGCCGATGAGGGCCTCCGCCAGCTCCCGCTGGCCGTTGCCGTCAATCCCAGCGACCCCCACAACCTCGCCGCCCCTTACCTGCAGGTTTACCCCCCGCAGTGCCGGCAGTTTCCGGTCATCATCAGCCCACACATCCTCCATGCGCAAGAGGGTCGACCCTGCCGTCACCGGCTCCTTGTCTACCTTGAGGACTACATCCCGGCCCACCATCATCCTGGCCAACTCCACGGGGCTGGTACCGGAGGCAGCAGTGGTGCCCACTACCTTCCCGGAACGGATCACGGTAATCCGGTGGCTCATGGACATCACTTCTTGGAGCTTATGGGTGATAAAGATGATGGCCTTGCCTTGCTGGGCCAGATTATCAGTGATCTCCTTCAGTTCCACGACTTCTTGGGGCGTGAGTACAGCGGTGGGCTCATCGAGGATCAAAACCTCAGCTCCCCGGTAGAGGGCTTTCAAGATCTCGACTCGCTGCTGCATGCCCACCGAGATATCTTGTATCTTAGCCCTGGGATCTACTTTGAAGCCGTATCGGTCTGACAGGGCTTCAACGTCAGCCACTGCCTTTTCCATATCTAGGAAGAAACGGCGCTTCCTAGGTTCACTGCCCAAAACGATGTTTTCCGCCACTGTAAAGGGAGGCACCAGCATGAAATGCTGATGGACCATACCAATGCCGTGGGAAAGTGCATCTGTGGGACTCTTGATGACCACAGGCTTGCCCCGCACAAAGATCTGACCGCCGTCAGGGGGATAAAGGCCGTAGAGGATGTTCATCAAGGTGGTCTTTCCCGCTCCATTCTCACCTAGAAGCGCGTGCACCTCACCGGGATAGAAGCTGATGCTGATCCGGTCATTGGCTATTACACCGGGAAAGGCCTTGGTTATATCTTTGAGTTCTACTACAGGTGCCGTCTTTTCACTCAAATTCTTCACCCCTGCCCAACCATCCCCGGCCCATTAAAGGGGCCTGCTGCCTAATGTCGGAAGGCCCGATGCTTACAGGCAAAAGCATCGGGCCGTACCCTCGCGGCATTCTTCCCTAGACGGGAAACAACGGCCGCTGACTTTACAGTTCTGCCCTGGTACCTGGCACAACGATCTCGCCAGCGACAATGGCCCGCTTGGCTTCCTCCACCTGGCCGACAATCTCCTGGGGAATCTCGATACCCCGGGAGTAGGCCAGATCCACGCCGCCTTCAGCCAAGCCCAGTTCCCTATGGGCAGCTACAAACTCATTATTGATTAGATCCCGCACACCAGTAAATACAGCATTATCTACTCGTTTAAGCATACTGGCCACTACGTGCTCTGGATCTAGGACAGTCTGGTCAGAGTCAACACCAATGGCATACTTGCCAGTCTCCCTGGCAGCTTCGATGAGGCCAAGCCCAGTTGCACCCGCTGCATGGTAAATGATGTCAGCTCCCTGATTGTACTGAGTCAAGGCCAGCTCTTTACCCTTCCCCGGGTCATTGAAGTTGCCGGCATAGCCAATGAGCACTTCCGCGTTGGGATTAGCGGCTTTGACCCCTGCCCTGAACCCGGCTTCAAACCTCTCAATGACAGGTGAATCCATGCCGCCAATGAACCCGATCTTGCCGGTTTCGCTCCACAAGGCGGCAAACACGCCGGCTAGATACGAGGCTTCATTATCTTTGAAGGTAAAGGAAGCAACATTAGGATGCTCCACAACAGCATCGATCAAACCGAACTTGATGTCAGGATACAGTGGTGCGATATTATCAACGGCGTCGGTCATCAAGAAGCCTACTGCCCAAATTAAGTCAGCACCGGACTCCGCCAGGTTAGCTAGATTAGGTTCGTAGTCGGTCATCATCGTCGACTCTACTACACCAATTGCAGCACCTAGTTCTTCCTCAGCCCTCTTCAGCCCCCGCCAAGCGGCATCATTAAATGATTGATCCCCTAACCCGCCGACATCAGTCACCATCACTGACCTAATGGGAGCTGCATTCGCCGCTGCACCGACGGTGAACGCCAATGCCAACACTAACGATAAAACCAGAAGTCTTTTCATCAGCCTCTCTCCCCTTCTCATCTGTTGTTTGACCCTTCAAGGCGCGATTAGACTTTCGAGACAAACATTCTAAATCCTTCCAGCCCTCAGCTAACCTTTCATCTTTGCCGGCGGGCCTTTGTCCTGTGCTCATCTGCCTATACGGGCACCCCTTCGAGGCAATATGGCTCCACAGCGCGCCAAAGTCCTGATCGATCAGTGCTTCCGATCAGGACTCGGGTATCAGGGGGCTTTTAGTATTTTTCACGTCCCGGAATCTTGCCGACATCAGCTCCCAGCTCAGCTGCTATCTCCTCCAGTACTCTCGCTCTATGCATTTTAAAATCGAACCCGCCAATCCATCCCATCATGTTGGGGAGCTGCACCCCATCTTCAACATCCAGGGGCGCATATCCATACTCCTCAGCCAAGCGCTTGAGCTCTTTTTCCTTATGTGACATTGACTGCCTCCCTCCATGTAGACGAAGTCAACCTGTTTAAGGTTAACCTCCCCAAGAGGCAGGCATTCTATCCTGTCCTGCTTCTTCCCCAACGGGCTGCCATCCGCGGCAGTCCGTAATCCAGCATACTACCATCGCCCAGCATGTTAGCAGCCCATCGCCGCAACCCCCGCCAATCCCTCTACAGGCAGTGGACATCGCCGGCTCTCAGCGTCAGCCTCTCTCCAGCCTCCGTGATGACGATCAACGCCCCATCGGGGGCGATGGACAC
>LFRM01392081.1_pt1 | contig 10220 bp, 8 predicted proteins | sample 618341 | NCBI WGS metagenome assembly LFRM01 (sample SAMN03654438, study PRJNA283298) | anaerobic digester metagenome | isolation source: pool of bioreactors CSTR01a, CSTR02a, and CSTR03a thermophilic anaerobic... | place: Denmark: Kgs. Lyngby | collected 2014-05-21 | reverse complement strand
TTAATGCACTGATTGGAGTTGATTGAGATACGTACCACCTCGCCTTGCAGGGCGCTGACCAATGGAGCGTATTCACTTTCTGGGTCGGTGATGATGATCTCATCCTCTGTCACCAGAAAAGCGTTGGTGATCTCCCGCTTGGCAGCAAAGGACTTGCCTGCGCCAGGTGTGCCGATGATCAGACCGTTGGGGGTCTTGAGCTTCCTGCGGTCTGCCATCAGCAGATTATTCGAGAGTGCGTTCAGACCATAATACAAAGCCGGAGCGGGTTGAAAGAGTTCCTGAGTGGTGAAGGGCACGAAGATAGCAGTGGCAGAGGTAGTCAGTGACCTTTCAATCGGCACTGGGTTGATGCCCAAAGGCAGGATGGCGGTCAACCCCCGCTCTTGTTGAAAATTCAAGGGACGCAGACTACAATTGGCGGACTGGGCGATCCCGGCCGCCTGATAAAAGTCATTCTCCAACTTACTTTTAGAGTTAGCCATATTCATCAGCAGGAAGGTCACCAGAAAGAGGCGTTCATTGCGACTTTGCAGGGATTCCAAGAGCGTCTTGGCTTCAGCACCGTAGGTGACCAAGTCGCTGGGCAGGATGTCCATGTCATAACCCGAACGGATGGCTTTCTTCTGTTCTTCGATTTTCATCTTGTCCAGGTCAGTGATCTTGCGTTTGATCAGCTTGATCGCTTCAGTCTGTTCAATGCTTTGAATATGTAGCGTGACTGCCAGATCGTTCTCAAGTATGAGGAAATTCTTGAGCAGCTCATCGGAGAGCTCCGGTGCCAGGATTTGCAGATAGGAGACCTGAGCATGTTTCCCACTCATGCGGAAGCTGCTGTTTTCGCGGAAGTCAAAGCTATTAGGCGCGATGAAGTCTTTGGTTCCCAATCCGCTGGCTTTGAGCTGTTTCCAGTCGAAGTGAAATTTCTCCTGACTTTCATTCATCAGGTCGTGCATCACTCGCAGGCGTTCTGCCCCGTTCAAACTTTGGGCGATCGCTCCCAGCCCGCGCAAATGGCCAAAGAGGTCCAGTTCGATACGCTCCAGGCGCACTTTAGCAGTTTTGTATGAATCCGCTTCAATGCCGAAGACCAGGTACTTGCTTTTGACCAGCCCGTTATTGCCTTTAGCCAGTTGGGAGCTGAGCATCTCGGCGTATTCACGGCGGATAGCGTTGAAAGCATCCGGCTGCTCATCAATATCGATCGAAGTTTGATAGTCTTCGATACGGCCGGAATGGTTGTAGAAACAGAGCTGCACTTTGATTGAGCTGTCGAAGTAGTTGAGTAGTTCGCAGTATTTATCAAAAATGGCTCGTTTGTCTTCTTCCAGGGCGAGCTGATAATTGATATCCTGATATTGGATCGCTTTAGAATAGAAGTGTTCGTTCACCTGACAAATCCCATCCGGATAGATCAGCTTATAGGCTAGCGTCTTTTGCGCTGTTTTGGGGATCAGCTGCTGCGGTTTATTATTTTTTGGCCGCTTGATAGGTAATGGCTTATTTTCTGGTTTTTGCTTTTTTCTTTGCACGGGTAAGCAACTCCTTTCTTAGATTGAGTTCGGATTGGAGGATGCGGTAGAAGTTATCGGTTTGATAGGGACGGATGCGAGGATAGAGGAAACGCACACGGATAAAGTTACCGATGAAAGCCTCCAGTGGCATGCCATCCTTTTCATATAAGGCGAAGGCGAACAACGGCAGCATCACCAGCACCATCAGCAGGGCGGCCAGATCGTTTCCCAGGGTCGAACGGGTGAACAGGTATAAGGGAACTCCGGTCAATCCGGCTGCCGAGAAACAGATTAGTTGTCTGCTGGTGAGGTTGAGCGCTAATTTGGTTTTGACCCGGTTGAGGTCTTTGGGTACACTGACATAAGCCAAGAGGGACTCCTTTCTCCTAATGGGCGTTGAAAATCGATTTGGACAAGCTCCCTGTCTTGAATAAAGAGAAACAGAGGAGCAGGGTATAGGCAGCGATTTGAAAGATGCTTGCGTGAATGTTCTCGGTAAGAATTATGCTTTGCACCAGCACGGTGTATATGGCGACACAAACCATCATGAAAAAGCCTTGAAAACCCAGTGCGGCCAAGTTGCGCAGGTAGTTATTGCCCATCTGACCCCATTCCCGGTTAGCCAGAGTGGCAAAGGGGATCGGCGCAACCGAACAAGTTAGAAAGATTTCGATCATACGACCATAGAGGATCACCGTTATCAGGACAGAGAGCAGCTTCATGGCATTGCCCACGAGCAATGTCTCTATGGACAAAGCAGCTAATTCGGCGATGCCTTTATCCTGTAGTCCGGCAAGCATGCCCGCCAGGACAGTGCTGATATCGATATAAGCACTGCCGCTGATCAAAGCTGAAGCTGCGTTTACCACGTGCTGGGCGACATCAAAGATCGCCATAGTGATATCAAAAGTTCGTGTTACCAGATAGACAGCTACCCACATCTTGAGGAAGTACTTGAAGAAACTGAAACTGTCCCCGTCATGTAGGTTGTTCTTCTCAGTAATCATTGTGATTAGCTCGTAGCAAAGCACGAAGGTGATGACCATGCCTGCAATGGGGATGATCACTGTCTCAGAGAGTGAGCGGATCATGCTGAAGATATTGCCATTCCAGCCTTGGGGTGTCTGCCCAATTTGTTCGGCGATCGTGGCTGTCTTTTCATTGACATCCACGAACATGGTCGTCAGGTTGCTTTCGATCAGTCCGATGAAGAACTCACGGATAGCCTGCTCTATCTTGTCTAAAAGACCTTGCATCGATATTATCCGAAGAGACCAGCCAGGAGGGGAATTAGTTTAATGCCGATCAGGACGACACCACCACCGGCCATGAGCTGTTTGATGCCCTGGCTTTTGGCACCCGGGTTATCGTTGCCATAGCCTTCGAGCAGGTTGATAACCCCCCAGACGGAGAGACCCGCGCCCAGGGCAATGACTAAGATTTTGAGAATGTTGACTGCTTCGTTGAAGAATTCCATATGCTGACCTCGCTTGTTGAATTGGCACCTCGAAATTGAAGTGCACTGATACTTAAACATGTGTCAGGAGATTTTTGCCAAAGAGGTCAATTGAAGAATTTTTCAAAAGTGAAGAACCATACTTTTTAGGGCATTTGAAGATAGCAGACTACCAAAAAAATTATTAAGATTTTTAGTTAGCACTTGAAGCGGATTCAATACTTGCTTTGATCCTTAACTCAAGGTTCAGGTAGCTTTCGGGAAAAAAATGACTAATCAAATTTGGGTTCAAGGAAGTTACAGCCAAATTTTAGGGGTAGAAAAGTTTAGTTAAACTTATGAGATATTTCATTGCAATGCTCCAGTTCATCGTCTAGTAAATATGAGGACTGATTGATTGGCTGGGGTGAATCCGATCTGTTATATCCTGTTCAAAGGATAGAAACTTGACACGGATTTGACACGCAATAATTTATACTTCAATTGATAAACCATATTTCAGTTATTTCAACGAAAAAGTGAGTGCTTGAAATGTTCTCGCCTTTTTCAACTAAATGAAAGGAGCTCTTATGCCTGAAAAACCATTCATTCAGCTTTTCAAAACTCCAAATTCCGCATATCTGTTGGATGTAAATAGAAACGAGTTGCTTCCGATAAGCGGGGAATCTCATGCTTATCTGATGAAGCTCTTGAAGGGAGAAACGAATAGCGAATCCCCGACTGACGAAATTCTTGAACTTAAGGAAGAAGGCTATCTCACTACCGATAGCAATGTCAGGGAGGTTTGTCATGTATATACAGAATTTCTGCCCTGGTTTCTCAATCGTAAGATGACGAAAATCACTTTACAAGTAACTCAAAAATGTAATTTCAGGTGCAAATACTGCATCTATACGCCAAAAGCAGGCTCAAAACAGCGAACTCATTCTCAACGAAGCATGAGTTGGGAAGTTGCAAAAACAGCGGTTGACTTTTTGTGGGCACATTCAGTGGATAGCCGACGAGTAAACATCGGTTTTTATGGTGGTGAGCCATTGATTGAATTCCGTCTCATACAGCAGATAGTTCAGTATTGTCAGGAACGCTTTGATGGGAAAGAGCTGTCTTTCAACATTACCTGTAACGGTTCTTTGCTTACGCCTGAAATTATTCGCTTTTTCTCTGAGAATTCAGTTGATCTAATGATTAGTCTTGATGGTCCAAAAGAAATAAATGACCTGAATCGGGTCTTTGCTAACGGAGAAGGAACTTTTGACCGGGTTATGGAAAAAATTAATCTTGTAAAAGCAATTGATCCAGAATATGCAGAGAAGCTACAAATTAGCATGGTCATGGATCCCCGGAATGATTTTGACTGTATCAATCAAATATTTCTCGAAGGAAATGCGGTCANNGAAATGCGGTCAACAGTTTGGCTATCCAGCCCTCATTGGTGGATCATGAGTTGGATGATGAAGAGCTTCAATTCTCAGAAGGATATTCCTGGAAATACACTTATCAGCAATTCCTGGCTGTACTGGCATACTACAATCGTTTTGACAGAAACAAAGTTTCACCTATAGCTCTGCGTGGATTAGACTCAATTTCAAATGACGAAGAAATTATTGGTCAGGGGTCGGGCTTAAGAGAAGTTGAAGCTCCAGCGGGTCCTTGTATCCCGGGTCAATTACGGGCTTTCGTTGACGTAGATGGAAAACTGTTCCCTTGCGAACGAGTTAGCGAAACATCAGATGCCATGCAAATCGGCGATATTTATAACGGCTTCGCAATCGAAAAAGCATCGAGGGTTTTGAATGTCTGTCAATTAACAGCTGAAGAATGTAAAAATTGCTGGAGTTTTCGCTATTGTAACCAATGCGCCAAACCTGCTATGGAAGAAAACGGAAGTTTATCGTCAGAAGCGAGATTAAGGCACTGCCAGGATACCAGAAATCAAGCATATTACAAAATATCGCAATATCTGATGTTGAAGGAAATTCCACAATACTACAAAAATCAGATTGAACAGTTGGAGAGGTAAAAATGACAGAAAGAATACCGGTTGGCATCTACCCATTTCAAGCTGAGCTGCTCCCTCTTGTCAGGAACTTTGAAGCACTTCAAGATAAATATGCCTTGAAAAAGGTGATGGCTTTTCAGGGTTCTGGTTTAATCGGAAGAGATGTTGGATATGCTTGTAATCAGCCAGATACAGGCATAATAGCAGAGGCGCTCAACGACGACACGCTGAAAGATATTGATTATTTGTTAATTATCAATCCTTTGAAAGATCAGGAAAAGACAGACGAAAAGCTGATAGACGCAGCCAGGAAGGCGATCCAATTGAATAAAAAAGTTCGTTTTTATTCCAACCTTAGCGATAACTTGTCAGAATTAGTCTTTTATCTAAAAGTAAAATATCCGGATTATGTCAGCTTGTCCTTCGGGGAAGAGACAAGCGAAGAATCTGTTTATGGAAGTGTTTTCTACTACAAGCGACCAGAAGTGCCGGTCATACTTGTTGGAAGCTTGGTTGAAAATCCGGATGCGCTGGAAATCCTTTGCTATCTGCAGAAAAACTTTGTTGAGCAAGGCATCAAAACTTTGGTCTTTTGCAAAACTCCAGGTGGGGCTTTGTTTGGTTTTGAAAACCTCACCTCAATATTGAACATGACCACGTTCACAGAAGCTCTAAAAGTTGAAGAGATTAACCGTCATGCCAACAACCTCGTCAAAAAAAACCAACCTGATTTAATCCTGGTAGAATCAACAGACGCAGTAATGAGGTTTAATGACATCACGCCTAACGGCTTTGGCATTCAAACCTATATGCTTACTCAGGCATTTCAGCCAGATTATCTTATTTGTTGTGTACCTTTTGAGTTAGCTGTGCCTGAAATGATTGAGGCGTTGAGCAGAGACTTTGAAGTCAGGTTAGGCACGCCCATTCATGCTGTGCAAGTCAGCAATATTGTGGTTGATTCAGCCGAAAACTTGCAATCTCATCTGATGTCATATGGTTATGTTCCAACAGCTTACTCAAAGGCAAAAATCTCAGGAAGCGATTCGGCTGGTATCCCAATTTATGACATTGTTGGCAATCAAAGTAGCCTTTTGTTTGAATATATCTCGAATCTTCTGGGTATTAATTATGAAAGGGAACAGTGATGGAGGAAACAGTGAAAATGCTTGTAATCAGTACACTGAAAGAATTGTACGGTTTACCGGATGAATTGTTTATTGAAGAAAACTTCAATGAGCCACTAAGCGGAAAACTTTTCCGTTTATCAAAGATTGACCTGGTCTATCTCTTTTTTGAGTTTGAAAAAAGGCTTGGCTTGAGAATTGAAGAAAGCGAATTGCACGATTATGGTTTTAGCACGATAAACGATATAACAAAAGCCCTTGAAGGCATGACAAAATGAAGGGCAGCCGGTTCTGATTGAACACAGCTGTTACGACCAATGAAGGTCATCGACAATTGAAGTTTTTAGTAGAAAAGGAGACGAAAATGCAAGCAAATAAAAGCAGTAGAATGAAGTTGAGCAGCGTGGAAGCGTATGCCGTATGCATTTGTGCTACAACTACCTGTTCTTGTGACTGTAGTTTTTGTAATTGTGGCTGTACGGGAGTTTTTGTAAGTCAGGTGAACAGGATCAATTCAAACCAGGTTACTGGATTGAGCAATGAAAGTGGCATTGAGCAGTTCTATGATCAGGATGCTCGACGATTATAGTAACCCCAAAATATAGTTAGAGTCCGCGACAGTCTATGACTTTATAGTCTGCTGCGGACAATAACGATTTAATAAAAGAAATACATGTTATCAAAAAGCACATCATGCAATTTTCCTTATACTTTGAATTTAATTGATTAAAAGTATTAATGGATTTATCGGGAGTTAAATTGAGAAAAATGAGACAAAACGTCATCCTCAAATCAATCAGTCGCAAGCCAATTATCGCAATTCTTCTGACTTTATTGATAGGGTTAATTTCTTACGGCTTTGTTGGCAAAGCAGTTGAGACTATCCTTGTTTATCGTGAGACTAACCGGCTTGAAGGCTACTATCGCTCAATCGGTTATGTTGCTAAAGACTGGGAAGTAGAAGATAAACACAAGTATAGTGAGGTTGCAGATATTATCCGGGAAAGTGGGGATTTGGCGTATGATGATTTAGTAGTCAGCACTTCCGCAGTCATGCATGATTATTACAATGTGGACTTCGACTACGGTACGATGGATGTTGTTGAGACTGAACACCAAGCCAAATCAAGCTGGGCTGGTGAGGGAGTAAACAATCTGGACTATTGGTTTTATGGAACATTGGTTTCCTATGATAAGCAATATGCGGAAGAGGATGGAGAAGAATTTTTTGCTGGTTACCTCATGATTTTTGAGATTGATGAAGTCCTGGCAGGCTATCCAGAACGAATACAAGCAGGCAAGAATTATGTCATATGGATACCAGCCAGATTGACCGCTGAAATTGACCAAATGGCACCCCATCTCGATAAAATGAGCGAAGGAAAAAGTTATTTAATCAGAGCCTGGCATCACCCAATCGCAACCCTTAACCATTGGGTAAGCGGACTACTGGTCAATGTCGCAAATTCACGAGAGACGTTCAATCTCAAAGCGCTTGATGGTGATGACCTCTGGTTTGTTGAGCTTGAAAAAAACGAAAGACTGGATTTGACGTTACCGGAATACAAAAAGCTTAAGTTAGAGCTTGACCGATTGAATGAAAACCTTAGAGCAATTACTCTGGTTGGCAGCAGCGACATGAGCGCCATGCCTGAAATGCAGCTTGATATGAAATGGAACTATCTGGTTGATGGGCGCTGGCTTAATCATCAAGATCATTTGGATGGTAACAATGTGATCGTCATTTCTGAGCCCCTGGCTAAAGCCCGTAAGATAAAAATTGGGGATCAGATTCTCCTGACAATGCGCAGTTTACAGGACCCTTATTATGCCTACATTCGAAGTGAAGAAGACATTGAAAACTGGCAAAATTATCCAAGTCAGGAAATTAGTTATGAGGTTGTTGGGATCTATTCTAATGAAGGGTTTTTGTATGGAAAGCAAGCCTATTTCAGCGATAGTTATGTGCCCGCATCTACAATTCCAGAAGATTGCGTCATGCCTGTGTTTTCCTCGAGTCTAAAAGATAAAAATCTTGCCTATAATTTTGTCTTGAAGAATCCTCGTTTGCAAGATGATTTTATCGAGGAATTTGATTCTAAAGTTAAAGATTTGGGGCTTAAGATTGAATTTGTAGACAATAATGGACGAAATTTCATAGCCGGGGCAGATCCATTACGAAGATCGACTTTGATCTCAATGTTTCTCTATATGATCGCCATGTTACTGGCAGTTGCTTTGACAATCTTCCTCTATTTGCGACAACATAGAAAAGAATATGCTACGATGCGAGCTTTGGGTGTTCCCGTTAAAAATGGAACCCGTCAGTTAATTTTCCCATTGTTAAGCTTGGGGGTTTTAGGTTCAACAGTTGGTTCTTTGCTTTCCTGGGAAAATGCTCATGTAAAGGCGGCTGAATCACTCTCTCATTTAGCCTTACCTTCCGGTGTGACTCCAGAATTAAGCTTGAACCCAATTTGGGGTCTCGTCTTTTGGCTAATAATAATATTTATGTTGATACTTGGAACATTTCTCGGAAACAAAAAGATGAGTTCAAGACCGGTTTTAGAATTACTACAGGTTGAGCAAAACAGAAAAAAAGAAAAACCGCAAAAAGATGAACAAGAACGCCAGGATGAAAATGTGCTGGCTTTTAATAAAGACAATTTAGCTCAGTTGACAATGGTGCCTTTAGAAAGAAACGCCAATCCGGACAATGTTGTAAGGGAATATTCGCGACTTAGCTTATTCAGAGCTCCGGTGAAAAGTTTATTGACAATCATAGTCGCAGCAGGACTGCTCTTAGCGATGGGGTGGATCCAAAGCTTAATTAATTCGAATGAAAAAGAAATAGAGCGCTTGTATCAAAGCACACAAGTAGAAATAGACATCAAAGCATCAACTGGTGAAAACGACAAAGAATTTTACACAAATCAGATAGATCGTGAACTGGTAGAGAATTTGCAAGCCTCTGACTATGTTTCTGACGTATACCTTTCAGCAGCCTTTGTGCCAGAGCGAATTCTAAACGAGAATAGCGGAGAATTCGAACAAATTGTGCCATACGATATCGTTGCAATGAACAATCTTGAAATTGGGTTGAGAAGTCGTCTGAAGCTGTTTGGAGAAATTAACTGGCTGTCAGGTTTTGGACCTGAAGAAATATCAAAAACATGGTCAAAGGAAAAAGACTTAGAAAAACCTGTGCCATTGATTATCACAAATTTTCATAAGAAACAAGAAGGCTGGCAATTAGGAGATGAACTTACAATTATCATCAAGGGAAGTGATGAAGAAGTAAATTTTCTGGTAATTGGTGAAGCTACATCTTTTGGTATGAGTGGAGGGAGGGAAATGCCAGATGGCAACTGGGTTGAGGTAGAACCCATGGTTACGAATTTGTCGGCTATCAAAGCGCATCTCCCCGAATCTTTACCCAAGTACCTTGAACTTATTCTTTTATCAGAACCTGTCATGAACCATAAGCTCGATGTGTTCAAAATTTACATGGAAAGAATAAATATCTCGCCACTCACAGTACAATTTTGGGATGAAGAGTTGCTGGCGGTGGTGGAGCCTATGGAGCAGAATTTGTCTTTGATGGAGAGGCTCTATCCGATAACGATGGTCATTTCGGCGGTGATTGGCGGGGTATTGTGCTTGCTTTTGGTGCTCAACCAGGCGAAGGAGACGGCATTGCTGCGCATGCTCGGGGTGGAGAAAGGCAAGATTCGGGCGATGCAGGTCAAACAAATTTTATTCCTGACGCTAATCGGTCTGCTTTTGGGTTTCATATTATTGATTTCCCTCAGAGGTTTCGGAGCTGCTCAGCCTTCGGTTGCCATAGCTGCTTTGGTCTATCTTGTCGGCGCACTCTTAGGCGCTCTCCTCGGCGCCATTCAGGTTTCGAACAAAAAACCGATGGAATTATTGCAGGTGAAGGAATGACAGAGCCAAGTGCCGAGTGCTAAGTGCCAAGGAAAAAAAGCACTGTGATTGATGGATGAAAGCGTAAACAATCACCTCGGATAATGTGTAAACCATCAGGGTCTATACAATAAAGCTTGTCCGTACGGGATTAGAAAATAAATATAGCTCAGAAAATAAAAGGAGAAATGATGAGT
>LFRM01214623.1_pt1 | contig 10220 bp, 7 predicted proteins | sample 618341 | NCBI WGS metagenome assembly LFRM01 (sample SAMN03654438, study PRJNA283298) | anaerobic digester metagenome | isolation source: pool of bioreactors CSTR01a, CSTR02a, and CSTR03a thermophilic anaerobic... | place: Denmark: Kgs. Lyngby | collected 2014-05-21 | reverse complement strand
CAGCCGTATACAGGATGCATTGGGAAACCGCTGAATCAGAGGTGTGTAACGATATTGAGCACCTTGTCAAGATTTGTCAATTCAAAAAGCCTGTTGAGGTATGAATTGGCATCAGGGTTGGCATTGAGTATAATGAGTTCCCTTTTTTCTTTCTGCATCAGGGTATGATAGTACACTATCGTACCCAGCCCGTGACTGTCAAGGAAACTGGCACAGCTTACATCCACAACTATCTGTTTGTGTTTTTTCTTGTATAACTGCTCAATTTTTCTCTGAAACTTTTTTACATCCGCATCGACGATTCTGCCTACAAGTTCCAGTACGGGATTTTCATCGGTTTTCTTCAATGTGACTTCCAGGGTCATACTCTCTCCATCTACCATGAAATTTTCTTCTTCTCTTTGACGCTGTGTTTCCCGTTTCCGGAGCATATCTCCGGGGGCCGNNGTAATAACTAATAATATCTCTTGTCGCACAGGAAGTCAACAGTTCAAAAGGCGCTTTCAGGATATTATATTTAGCCTTTCATGCCGGACTCCAGAGTTCAATTATCCGGCAGGAATCGCGTAATCTTCACGGAACCGGTTTTATGATTATCTACAATGTTCATCCTGTCAATCCACAGAGAAGATATCTTGATTCAACCGCCCGCATCCTCAAGGATGAAGGTGGTATCGCTGTCTACCCTACCGACACCGTTTACGGAATTGGAGCGTGCATCAGCAATCCCAAAGCTCTTGACAAGATAAGCAGAATCCTGATGAAGGATAAGAGCAGGTTGTTTTCTTTTATCTGCAGCGACTTTTCACAGATCTCAACCTACTGCCATCTTTCAAACACGCATTTCAAACTGATGAAAAAATACCTTCCCGGCCCCTTTACCTTTATCCTTCCCGCAACCAATCTTGTTCCAAAGAAAATCTGCCCGAAACGAAAGACCGTCGGAGTCAGAATCCCCTCTTGTGTAATCACGCTTGAACTGGTAAAAACAATAGGCGAACCGCTCGCCAACACATCGATAGGCCTTCCCGGAGACCTGAGAGGCGATCCCGATGAGGTACGGCCGGCAGTAATCAATGAGGTCGATGTCATGCTGGATGCAGGACCGCTGGATAATCCCAGTGGTTCAACTATCATCGATCTCACTAATGAAGAGCCCGAGGTAATAAGAATCGGGAAAGGAAATTGGGAAGGATAAGTGTGAAGTTTCTGCAGTAAATAATTCCAAACCAGAGAAAGAAAAAATGGGAAAACAGATTGAACGGCTGATCGATATAGTAGCAAAGCTGAGAAGTCCGGGCGGATGTCCATGGGACAGAGAACAGACTCATAAATCAATCCTGTCGTGTTTTCTTGACGAGATGTATGAGTTTTTCGAAGCAGTTGATGAAAAAGATGATTACAAGATGAAAGAGGAGCTTGGAGATCTTCTCCTTCAAATAGTTCTGCACAGCAGAATGGCTGAGGAGGAGGGAAAGTTTTCCATGGAGGATGTAGCGTATGAGATCTGTGAGAAACTTATCAGACGTCATCCTCATGTGTTCGGCGAAACACAGGTATCCTCATCGACAGAGGTAATCCACAACTGGGAGAGAATCAAGAAGGGGGAAAAAGGGAAAGAGCACCGCAAGTACCTTGTGGACGATATTCCTGAAGCCCTGCCTGCACTTTTCAAAGCGGAAAAGATGCAGCGCCGTGTTGCACGGGTGGGTTTTGACTGGAAAGACACAGAACCTGTTTTTGACAAAGTAGAAGAAGAATTCAGGGAATTCAGAGAAGCGATACTTAAAGGAGACCAGGAGAACGCCGATGAGGAGCTTGGTGACATCCTTTTTGCCCTTGTCAATGTAGCGCGCCATCACCGCATAAGTGCCGAAGATGCCCTTCGGAGGACTACAGTCAAATTCGCCAGAAGGTTCCGTTATATAGAAGACAAGTTCAGAGAATCAGGGAAGGATATCTCCATAGCGACACTGGAGGAGATGGACCGTTACTGGGAGGAGAGTAAAAAGACAATTGGGTGATTACCCTGCTATGCAATTCTTGTCGATCTCACCCCTCGAACTCCGGAGCCGGTGATTTCTCTGAGTTTACAGGAGCAATATATATAATCATTTTCTCTCCGTTATCGTAAACTTCCAAAACCGGTCCGGACATTTTCAGGTTGTTCTGATTCAGATATTCCTGCAGCCTGGAATAAAACTTACCTGCCCCCATTACATAGGATAAGAAGCTTCTTATCGGAAATCTCCCAACAACCGCTTCTGTTTTTTCGAAAACACCGCTTTTATATGGCTTTTCCACTGCTATCACTGAGTCAACTATCACCCCTGTGATGCTTCTGAGACTGTCCGAAGGAGTTTTGCCCGGATCATCATAGAAGATCCCAAAACCTCTGCTGGCCTCGATTTTCTTTTTATCCCTGACATACTTGAAAACATCATTGAGTGTAAACCTGATTCCGGAAAAAGGCCCCTGGAATTCCCTGTAAATGAGATTGTAAGGCCCGGCAGTTTCTGTAGAAAATTTCACGGTATCGAAAACACCAGCAAAAAAAGACACCAGAAGAATCGCAATAACCACAACACCGGAAATAATCAGGGCTATTCTTGCCATAAAATCACTCCTGCCGTATTTCAGGGAGAAAAAACGAGTTTTCACCAGGAACAGAAAGCAATTCCTGATCCTCTCAGCCAGATATTGTCAATGTTCAGGCAGCCTGCAGTGCAGCTTCCTGGAACTTGACAGACACTATGGTTGAGATGCCCTTCTCCTGCTGGGTTACCCCATAGAGCAGATCGGCTGCTTCCATAGTACGCTTGTTATGGGTGATAACGATAAACTGGGTCTTTTCCGCGAACTTTCTGAGTACTTTGACAAATCTTCCGATATTGGCATCATCGAGAGGCGCATCGAGCTCATCGAGAATACAGTAAGCGGATGGCTTGACAAGATAGAGTGCAAAGAGCAGCGATATGGCGGTAAGTGCACGCTCTCCACCCGATAGAAGCTGAACCCCTCTCATCTTCTTTCCTGCCGGCCTTACATTTATATGAATGGGAGCCTCAAGAGGATCTACATTCTCCTCCATCGCTATATGTGCCTCTCCCCCTTCAAACAGAGTAGTAAACATCTCGGAGAAATTCTGCTTTACCTTCTCGAATGTCTCCAGGAACTGCACCCTGGCTTCCTTGTCAAGTTTCTTTATGGCTCTCTCCAGATCATCAACCGCATTCTGGAGATCATCACGCTGAGCAGTAAGCTCCTTTAATCTCTGGCTCTCTGTCTCATAGTCCTCCAGTGCAGCCATGTTGACCTGCCCGACATGCTTTATACGCTCTTTGAGCATGGAAATGTTCTGGACAACATCACTGTCTTCCTGTTCGATCACAGGAATATTCTCCGGAGGAGATTCAAGATCGATCTCGTAAGCCTCCCAGATCTTCTCTCTTATCCGGCGGCTCTCCTGCTCATCACGGGTCTGCTTTATTTCGCAGTCGTGGACCTGATTGGAGACATGTTCAAGATCAGTCTGGTCGGTCCGGGATTCCTTTCTGACCTCCTCTATCTCAAGCAGTTTCCCGTTGTATTCTTCTCTTTTCCTGTCGCGCACCTCTTCCTTCTCTGCACGAACCTGTTTCGCATTCTCAAGCTCTATTCTCAGAGATTCCAGGCCCCTCTCCAGTTCCTCTTTCTCACTGAGAGCTTTACGCTTATCCTCTATCTTGGCAGCTTTACGTTCTGCCAAAGTCTTGATATCTCTTCCCAGACGCTCTATATCTGCCCGGTCCTGATTGATCCTGTTTTTCAGTCCATGGGTTTCAAGCTCGACGTTTTTCAGGTGCTCCATCAGAGAGCGTCTCTGCTCTTCCAGGTTTCTTACCTCGTTTCTGGCCTCGTCAACCTGCTGTTCAAGCAAATCCCGACGGCTCTCAAGAGTCGCAGTCTCCGCCTCTGTTGTGGCGATTTTCTCTTCTGATTCCTTTATTGAAGATTCGATTTCCAAGAGTTCCGGCTGCAGAGCAGTGGTGCGGGTGAGTATATTCTGAGTTTCTGTCTCGTAATGCTTGATATTTGTCTGCTGTTCCTGCTGCTGACGCTGGCCCCTGTTAAGCTTCTCATCTACTTCAATAAGAGCCATTTTCGCTTCGTCTCTGTTGATAATACAGGTATCCTTCTCACTGACCACCGATGAGTACTCTTTTTCGAAAGTCTCAATATCTGCAGTCAATTTCTCGATCTGCTGTTTACGCTGCAGTATTCCGGCCTTTTCCTTTTTACCGGTTCCCGCTGTGACAGTGCCGTCGCTTTCACAGATCACTCCATCCCTGGATACAAAGAGTCTTCTTCCACTGTCCCGACGTGATAACTCCATCGCCTCTCCGGCAGTATCTGTAATCACAATACCGCTTAAAAGCCTCTGAGCTATCACCTCACATCCGGCGGCTACCTTTACAATTGACGTCAGGTTTATCCCTTTTTCGGGCGCTGCTTCAGTTGAAGGTGCCATGCCCGCCAGCCGCTCCAGAGAGATCATCCTGGCAACACCGATTTTCTCCCTGCCAAGAATCTCTACCGCTGCGGAAAGCTGTGCCTCTGTTTCAAAGACAACTGTCTGAATTCTGTCCCCAAGCACTCTCTCCACAAGCCCGATCAATTGCGGATCGGTCACTGAAAGCAGGTCAGCTATGATGCCCTTTACCCCGGGCAATTTGCGGGTAATAATCTCCCTGACTCCAGCTTGATATCCCTCAAAAGAAGACTCAAGACCGGCAAGAAACTTCAGTTGTGATTTACAGGATGCAATCTGGGCTTCGAGATGTTTTTCCCGCTCCACCAAAGTATGGTAGTGTTTTTCCTCCTTCTCGATCCTGCCAAGAAGCACTTCCCGGGACTGAAGCAGGTTCCGGTTTTCCTCATCAACAGCGGCCAGTTGCTCTTTACATATACTTATCGCGTCCTGAAACTCCTCCAGCCTTGACTGAAGTCCATGAAGCTCACGAAGTCCACGTTCCCTGCGCTCGATGAGATTACTCAATCTTGCCTTCAAAGATCCCAGAGTGTTTCTGCTCTCACCCAGTACATTGATGATTTCTATCTGGTCACGGCCAAGCTGGTCAGCTTTCTCCCTGCTTTTCTGCATCTGTGAATCAAACCGGGCCAGTTCGTCTGTAGCCCCGTCAACCCTCTCTACACTCTTCTGAAGCTGTGTCTCCCGCTCGATGATACTCTTTTCAATCTGAGTGCGTAAATTAGTGTTCTCTTCAATCTGACCGTCAATAGAGATCACCTCTGCATCAAACCTTTCGGCATTCTGCCCCAGGTTTGTTGCCCTTTCTGTGTTGACGGAAATATCCCGGTCAATTCTGATAATCTTCTCGGTAGCCTCACTTACATTGCGGGAGGCAATCTCAAGCTCCTTCTCCAGTTCCAGAGCATTAAGCTGCATCTTTTCAACGCGAGATTCTGATGTAGCGATCCGTGCCCGTAGAGCTTCCCTGCGGCTTTCCAGTTCCTCGAGCTGTGCATTACGGGCTTTCATGGCCTCTGAGAGAGAAAGGTAACGCCGGTATTCAAACCCTACTTCCAGAGATCTGAGATCATCATAATAGGCCTTGTATCTCTTCGCCTTCTCAACATGCCTGGCCAGCATACGGACCTGACGGTCGGCTTCCTGCACTTTATCGTTTATTCTGAGAAGATCCTGAGCGGTTTTCTCGAGCTGACGGTGGCTCTCTTTTCTGCGGTGTTTGTATTTGCCGATTCCAGCAGCTTCTTCAAACAATATGCGCCTCTCCTCAGCCTTGTCACTGAGGATGGAGTTAATCATGGTATTTTCTATAGTAGTATAGGCGCTGCTCCCCACACCTGTATCAAGGAAAAGGTTTTGGATGTCACGAAGGCGGCACTGGGTCTTGTTGATCAGATATTCACTCTCCCCGCTTCTGTATATCCGCCTTGTGATCGATACATCCCTGTACTCGACAGGAAGGATCTTTTTATTGTTCTCGATTGTCAAAGTCACTTCGGCCACATTGAGAGGCTGACGGGATTGAGTTCCGGAAAAGATCACATCCGCCATGTTGCTGCTGCGCAGCAACGATGCCTTCTGTTCACCAAAAACCCATCGTATGGCATCGACAACATTGCTCTTTCCGCAGCCGTTGGGACCAATCACAGCGGTCATCCCCTCGCCAAACTCCAACTCTATCCTATCAGCGAATGACTTGAAGCCGTAAATCGAGAGCTTCCGTAAGATCATGTGTTTTCCTCTAATTATGAAAAATGGGCGTAATCTTCTTATAAATACAATACGTTGCTATCAGAAGTATTCAAGATACAACATATTGGGTATTGAGTCAAGGTTTTTTACTTCAACTCCCCCTATCCCCTTTATTAACAGAATCTTACACAGAGTCAAGAGCAGTTGTAGGGACCAACCCCAGAATATTGTATGATCCCGGGGGGAGATACGCAAGGGGAAGTATAAACAGGGGTTAAAAGGTTTAATGGAGGCCGTATTTTTACGGTTTATCTGTTTTTTCCAGGCGCAAACGCTTTCTCTGCTTCATTTTGTTCAATTTTTTTTGCTTGTAAAGAAGCTGGTCGGCCTGGCTAAGCAGGGTTTCAATATTTTCCGTCCCTGTGGCAGAGAAGGGGACTGCGCCGATGCTGAAAGAGACCTTGTAGGGTTTTCCGGATGTGCTGTTGTACTCTTCCAACAGGTCGTGTATCCGTTTCTGCAGATCTGCTAACATATCCATGGAGGTGTTTATGGTAAAGATAGTGAACTCATCCCCACCGATTCTTGAGATTATATCGACCTCCCTGAATGTCTTTCTCAGGATTACAGCCACAGCTTTTATAGCGTTGTCACCTTCCTCGTGACCGTAAGTATCATTGATCTTTTTCAGTCCATCAAGATCCGCAAAGAACAGCAGCCCGTCTATCCCCATCCGCCTCGACACATTAAGATCGTGTCTGGAGTGATTCAGGAATCCCCTGCGGTTAAGAAGTCCGGTAAGCTCATCAGTCTGTGAGATATCATTGAGCTGCTGATTATATTCCTCAAGTTCTAACAGAGCGTACCTTAGCTTCTCCTCGATCTCCTGCCTCGTTTTCATCAGGTACATCAGTTTCAGTGCACAGCTGATCTCCACTACCAGTGATTCAAAAAGCAGACTGTCAATAAAGTCGATTTCCGACACCAGGAACCCAAGCTGCTCCTCCATGTAAAACAGCGGAAGAACAACGGCCGTGTAGCGTTTTTCAGCAGTAAACAGTTCCTTTTTCAATATATTCTTTGTAGCTATCGTTCCGGTTTTCAGCAGTTTTTCAGCAAGTTCAGGATGCCCGTAGGACATGGACAGTTTGATGTTGCGAGGGAACTTCCAGCGGTCGGTTCTTCCATGAACATAGGAATTCTCATATAAATAGATATAGCAGCTTGATATCCCCATAGACTTAAGCTGCGGGATTATCGTCTTGAGGGTCTTGTTTCTGTCATAAACATTGGAAATAAGAAGATTCAGGATTACTCTCAAACCACGAAAATCTTTCTTGTGCAGTGCCCATTTCTTGGAGTTTATCTTGAGTGCTGATTCCATGAAAATGACACGGGCCTGGTGAAAAAAGTCCTCGAGCCTGGCAATCTTCTCCACATCATCAGCAGCCCAAAGGAGCTTATGACGCAGATCAGTGATCAGATTATGAAATGTAAGGATATCATCTTCCTCTATATACTCCGATGAGAGTATTTCCGTGATTCTGCTTTTAATCCATCTACATTTTCTGTCGACCTCACTGCAGCACACATCGAGTTTACAAAGGTCCCCAAGCAGTTGCATCATCTTATCATGAATAAAGGGACGGTCTTCAAAGGAGTATTTCTTATGAAGAGAATCATCGTCTAAGGTTGCACACCTTTTTTTCCTGACACTGCAGAGATCTATAGCTTTTACAGATTGCGACATGCATCCACAGGATTCCCTGATCACAAGCTGTGTCTCAAGGGTATGGTTTACCACAGGTCCCCCGTTTATCATGTCGAGTGCAATCTGAAATGCCTTCTGAGCTTGTTCATAGATTGGCTGGGAAACGGTTGTAAGTGATGGTGTGCTGAATTTTGCACTTTCCACATTATCAAAACCAATTATGGCTACATCTGCCGGGATACGGAAGCCTCTGTTTTGCAATGCCTGCATTACACTGAGAGCCATCTCGTCGTTTGCAGCAGAAACAGCATCGAATTTCACTTTCCTCTCTTCCAGAAGCTCATTTATCGCTTTGAAAGCGGAGTAAAAGGTGAAATCTCCCTCATAGACAAGCGCTGGATCAAATTCGATTCCGTTTTCCTGAAGTGCTTCTTTATACTCCAGGTATCTTTCCTGTGCTTCGGCATTGCTTTCCGGGCCACGGATAAAGGCGATTTTCCTGAGATTGTGATCCTTAATCAGATGAGAGAATGCTCTTTTCATGCCGATTTTGTTGTCGATCAGGACACTGGAGATACCGCTAAGCGGGATAGAGATACTTATAAGTGGAATTCCCTCATATCTCTTGTAAAATGCCTCAAACTCCTCATACGACAGAAAATTTGTGATTGTTCCTGTAGCCAGTATCAAAGCATCGATTGATTCAGCAGAGGGTAGTTCATAAACGGCATTAAACTGATAGTCGAATTCATAGGGGGCTTTGGGAGATTTGCCGGGGAAAATTACAAGATTTGAATCACTTCTCTGCGCAGCATCCATGGCCCCCATATAGAGGTTATAGGTATAGGCATTTTCCAGGTCAGAAATGAAAAGACCAACTGTGGGTCTGGATTTTCTGGTCTTTCTTCTTTTCATAAAAACCCTGGAATATCCTTGTACGAAACCTGAGTTTCCGGCCCATCTAGATGGAGAAGCGGCATCATTTCAGATTTCTTGATTGAAAGAGAACACCCCTGTATATAATACCTCTTTTTTTGGTTTTTGACAACTTTGTTTTTCATAACGTAAAGGGAAAAAGACAAAATAAATTAAATTCTGNNCTTTTCAGAGCCGGGTGACAGATTTAAAGTATCGATCAGTGTCTTGAAACAGGTTAATAAAATTGTACACAGTTTTTTTCGGGGGTTGGGGTTGGAAGATTATGGTTCCATATATCTATATGTTTGAAAAGGGACTTCGAGATGAAAATATAAAATCCAGGGGACGGACTATCTTTTTGCTTTTCTCAAAAACAAATAAACTCGATAAGCCACCTCGATGAAAACACTTGTAATTTAAAACTCTGTTTTATAATTACAAGGCACCACCAACAAAGCCCATTATTTATTTTATATGACTTTCCCTGATTTCGATCCCCTGGAATTCTGTCAAAAGGAGAGGTTCGGATCGCATGAGGACGGTGTGTATCAAGATTGGTGGAGCGACAGTCGATGCCGAGGGGCTTCTTATTGAACTGGGTCAAAGTATAAAGAAGCTGATGCCTCAATCTTTTCCGGTCATTGTACACGGAGGTGGCAAAGACATAGCAAGACATCTGGACCTGCTCAACAAGGAATTTACATTTGTGGAAGGGATGCGGGTTACCGATGCCGAGATGGTAAAAATCGTACAGATGGTGCTTTCTGGCGATGTAAACAAAAGAATTGTCAATGCACTGCTTCTCGGAGGAGTCTCAGCAGCCGGTTTCAGCGGCGTTGATTCCAATCTCTTTCTGGCCTCAAAGATGACCATGAGAGGCCAGGATATCGGTCTTGTGGGCAAAATAGAACAGGTTAACACAACACTTATATCTATCTGTAAACAAAACAGCATTGTCCCAGTGGTCTCTCCGATCTCCCGGGATAATAATGGCGCCATCTACAATGTCAATGCTGACCTGGCAGCAAGCGAACTGGCAATGGCTCTGGAGGCTGACGACCTCATATTCGTATCCGATGTTCCAGGAGTTCTGATAAACGATGAAGTGAAAAAAGAGATACGCACATCCGAAATAGAAGATCTAATTGCCCGCGGTCACATAACAGGAGGTATGATACCTAAGCTCCGCTCGGCTGCTGATGCAGTCCATCGCGGAGTTGGACGCGTACATATCTGCGGATGGAGGGGCAGTGAGACGCTTCTTAACGAGCTTTCCACTTCAACTTCCACCGGAACAGTGATTCACAGGTAATCTGCCCGGAAACAATACACCAGGCAGGAGTTCCTAATGACTCTTGTAAATGAGTC
>LFRM01134401.1_pt1 | contig 10221 bp, 6 predicted proteins | sample 618341 | NCBI WGS metagenome assembly LFRM01 (sample SAMN03654438, study PRJNA283298) | anaerobic digester metagenome | isolation source: pool of bioreactors CSTR01a, CSTR02a, and CSTR03a thermophilic anaerobic... | place: Denmark: Kgs. Lyngby | collected 2014-05-21 | reverse complement strand
CGCGTTTGACTTCGCGAGAGAGGGGCGGACCGACCGATATACCATCAGACCGTCATTCCCCCGTGAGCTGGCCCTGACAATGCAACTGCAGGCTCCCTACGACCGGATCGGATCGATCACCGTCAATGGGCGCAAGGTGCGTTGGAGCATGGAGCAATCGGTGGGTGCACCGGTGATTGCCATCGCCTGTGGCATGGCAGATGCATATCTGGTTGAGATTGTCTGGGAAGGATCAAATACAGCCACCACTGCGATCGGGGTAACTACAACACAAAACAGTCCGGTTGAGATCCTAATGGAAAATAACATTCGTGAGTTATATGATCCTCAAGAGGTTTTAGGGTCGGCAAAGATCCGCAACAACACCATCAGGGGCACCGTAATGGGTGAACCGGGAGACCGTACACTCTTTGTCCGTGTGAAAGAGGGTGAGTTGGAGTGGTGGAGGCCTGTCTCCATTGAGGTGATCGTACCTCACTCAGCCACAAACGGTTTCAATTGGGAATTGGCAGAGGAGGATGCTCATTATGAGACGGTTGATATGGATGCCTATATGAATGCATCGGTAGATCAGATCTTCACCAATGAGTACCTCTCCCCACGATCACCCTTCACCACCTTACAGATACCCAGGCAGGGTATAGGGGAGTGGTGTCATCCAGCACTCACTGCTGCCATCAATGACAGTGGTCTGAGAAAAGCAAGCCGGGAAGGAGTTTTTGAGACACCCTTCGGGATCCCTTTCCGGACACCATCGGATGAGTCACCCAATATCGCCTTTACGTCGCTGTGGGACAACTATCCCTCATCGGTCACCATCCCCCTGGAAGGGAATGCATCGCATGCCTTCCTGCTGATGGCTGGATCTACCAATCATATGCAGGTGCATGTTCCCAACGGTGAGGTGCTGGTCACCTACCGCGATGGTTCTCAGTCGCGGCTCGAGCTACGCAACCCGGAGACCTGGGTTCCTATTGAACAGGATCTCTTTGTGGATGACCATGCCTTCCGCCTCTCAAACCCGCGACCCTACAGGGTGGGCCTGAAGTCCGGAAAGGTGAGCCGCAACTTCGATGATGAGATACCTGCAGATGAGGTCTACGGCCGCTCTATAGATGGTGGAGCCGCCATCATACTGGATCTGCCGCTGGAGAAAGAAAAGGAGCTGGAGAGCATCACCGTGAGAACCATCGCCAACGAGGTGGTCATCGGACTGATGTCGGTCACGCTCGCAAGATAAACCAACAAAGTGTGTGTTGCCGTACGCAGAAAACAACGATGGCACGTTAACCCTCACCCGGTGTTGTTCCGTGGGTGGGTTGGGAGGCAACCTCTTTCGTGACGGCAGCTTCGAATATTACATCAGTGAGAAGATAAGAGACAACGATGCCAAGGCTACCGGTCCCTTCATCATGGGATGCCTCGAGTTGAATAAATAACGATTGATATAATGCATACATTTTCAAGATTCACCCTCTCAGTCACCAACTGTCATTATGAAATTATTTAAGATAAAATACACAAGAATGAAGATCAAAAAAACAATCCTTGTTTTGTTAAGCGCTATGCTGAGTGCTCCCATTTTCGCAAACGAGCGGTTCCCCGACGGAACTGCTATCCCCGACTGGTTCAGGAACATCGAAGAGGTGAAGATTGAGAAGCTGGGTAAGCTCTACCGGATCACCGATCATGGTGTGGTGAACGACAGTACCCTGCTCCAGACAGAACAGATACAGGCCATTATCGACAAGGCTCATACAAGCGGAGGGGGAGTGATATCCATCCCCAAAGGGGTCTATCTCAGCGGGGCTCTCTTCTTCATGCAGAATACGCATCTACACCTTGAGGAGGGTGCAGTACTGAAAGGGAGCGACGATATCAGCAACTTCCCCATCCTGCCTACCCGCATCGAGGGGAGGAGCATCGACTATTTCGCAGCACTGGTGAATGCCGACGGCCTCGACGGGTTCACCATCTCCGGCAAGGGTACCATCGATGGCAACGGACTGCGTTACTGGAAATCATTCTGGCTGCGCAGGGAGTTTAATCCCCAATGTACCAACCTGGATGAGATGCGGCCGCGACTGGTTTTCATTTCGAACAGCAGGAATGTACATCTCACCGGTGTACGACTGATCAACTCCCCTTTCTGGACCACCCATCTCTACAAAAGTGAGAATGTAAGGTTGTCTAATCTATATATATTCGCTCCCCGGGAGCCGGTGAAAGCACCCAGCTCTGACGCTGTGGACATTGATGTGTGTACCAACGTGCACATCACCAATTGCACTATCTCGGTCAATGATGATGCCATCGCACTCAAGGGAGGCAAGGGCCCCAATGCCGACAAGTTGGAAGAGAACGGAGCCAACCACAACATCATTATTGAGGATTGCACCTTCGGCTTTTGTCACGGCGTACTCACCTGCGGCAGTGAGTCGATACACAACAGGAATATTATCGTCCGCCGCCTACAGGTAGATCAGGCGGTAAGGCTCCTCTGGCTGAAGATGCGGCCCGATACCCCCCAGAACTATGAGCATATTCTGATTGAGGATATCACGGGCAATGCAAACAGCTTTTTATATATCAAACCCTGGACGCAGTTCTTTGATCTGCAGGGAGAAAATGAGATTCCTCTCTCTTATTCAAGTAATGTGACGATGCGCAATATCACGCTGGAGTGCAATACCTTCTTTGATGTGACTGCATCGGATCAGTATATCCTGTCTGACTTCCTGTTTGAAAACCTTGTTGTCAAGGCTTTGAAGCCGGAGATCAAGACAGATTTTATCAAAAACTTCAGGTTGAAGAATGTGAGGGTCAACGGGCAGGTGCTGGCTCAATGAGCCGAATACAGGATTATATGAAACATATATTCTATACCTCTATTAATCACGATGCTATTGCTCTTTCTGAGTCACTGTACGATTCTGCTCATCCTATTCTCCGGCCGAATTGTACAAAAAGAGAAAGAAACCTTCTGCTTTTTTCCTATATTTGCATTTATTCATTTCAACAATGGTAGCTCCTCCGGGGGCTGCCATCACTTTGACTATTCAGAGATGAAATTCACTGAAGGAACAAGATATTGAGAAAACGAACCACATTACTGTTGCTGTTCACCGCACTCCTGATGCAGGCAGGTGAGCAAAATCTTCAGAATGTCTATTCACAGAAAGAAAAAGAGTATTCCAAATGAACAGATTGATTCCATTCCTAACACTGGTTATTTCATTGTCCCTACTGCCTGCTCATGCAGAGACCCCTCCCGCTGTAGCAGAGAAAGATTTCACAGCTTATCTTTTTGCCTATTTCACCGGCAACCGCGTGGAGGAAGAGGCCGTGAGGTATGCCATCAGCAACGACGGTTATAACTTCTTCACGCTGAACAACAACGAGCCGGTGATCGACTCGAAGGTGATCAGCTCCACCGGAGGGGTGCGTGACCCTCATATACTTCGTTCGGAAGACGGAAAGCGTTTCTACATGGTGCTTACCGATATGACATCCCACCTGGGATGGAGCTCCAACAGAGCGTTCGTGATGCTCAGGTCGGACGACCTGGTGCACTGGACTTCGAGCGTGATTAATATTCAGGAAAAGTATGAAAACCAGGAAGAGCTGCTGCGTGTATGGGCTCCGCAGACCATCTACGATGATCTTGCAGGAAAATATATGGTCTACTGGTCAATGAAGTATGGTGACGGTCCGGATGTGATCTATTATGCCTACGCCAACGATGATTTCACCGATATTGTGGGTGAACCCAGACCGCTCTTTCTCCCAAAAAACGGGATGTCATGCATCGACGGCGATATCATCAATAAGAATGGTATCTATCATCTTTTTTATAAGACAGAGGGGCATGGTAACGGCATCCGTCATGCACTGACCGACAGTCTTGCCTCAGGTAAATGGATTGAACAACCGGGGTATAAGCAGCAGACCAGCGAAGCGGTGGAGGGGTCCAGCATCTTCAAACGGATTCACAGCGACACCTACATACTGATGTACGATGTCTACATGAAAGGGGAATATCAGTTCTGCGAGACCCTCGATCTGGATGCCTTCAGCGTGATAGATGAGAGTATCTCCATGGATTTCCATCCCCGTCACGGCAGCATCATCCCTGTGACCCGCTCCGAGCTGAACAGGCTGCTGAAGCAATTCGGCAAGCCGGAGAACTATACTCTTACCGAGCAACGTAATCCCGTGCTGGAGGGTTACTATGCCGATCCGGAGATTCTCTACTCTCACAAGAACGGGAAATATTGGCTTTACCCTACCAGCGACGGCTTTGACGGATGGGGGGGATACTATTTCAAAACCTTCTCCTCGCCCGATTTGAAGGAGTGGAAGGAAGAAGGGGTGATCCTCGACCTGAAGAAAGATGTACCCTGGGCAGGGAGGAACGCATGGGCTCCGGCTATCATCGAGAAAAAAACGGGAAAGAACAGCTATCAATATTACTATTACTTCACCGGTGCTCAGAAGATTGGTGTAGCGGTGGCCGACGACCCGGCAGGGCCGTTCAGGGACTCCGGCAGAGCGCTTATAGCAGAGAAGCCTGAAGGTGTATCCGGGGGGCAGGAGATCGATCCGGATGTGTTTCATGATCCGGTGAGTGGTAAATACTACCTCTACTGGGGAAACGGTTATGCGGCAGTGGCTGAACTGAACCGTGATATGGTCTCCATTAAGAAGAAGAGCACGAAGATCATCACCCCCGACAACACCTTCAGGGAGGGGATCTATGTTTTTTATCGTGAGGGGATATACTATTTCCTCTGGTCGGAGAACGACACCCGCAGTGAGAACTACCGCGTAAGATACGGCACCTCTACTTCTCCCCTCGGCCCCATCACCGTTCCCGAAGAGAACCTCATTCTGACTAAAGTGCCGGAGAAGGGGATATACGGTACGGGACACAACTCGGTCGTTCAGGTTCCGGGTACTGACGAGTGGTATATTGTTTACCACCGTTTCAGCCGCCCCGACGGGATTGAGATGGGAGATGCCGCTGGCTTCCACAGGGAGGTCTGTATCGACAGAATGGAGTTCGCTGACGATGGACGCATAAAACCGGTGATACCCTCTATTTAAACCCCGGCATTGCAGGTTGATTGATTCAACATCGTGCAGTAACCGGATTGAGGTTAAGCACGTACCAACAAGAATTATTTATTTTATCAGAAAAATTATATTACAATGAAAATGAGAAGAGCATTATGTGCTATTGTATTGTCACTTTTTGCTGTTTTTTCTTTTGGCCAGGCCGGTTTTGGTGCGGCAGAGAAGATCAACAGCGACTGGAAATTTATGCTTAGCGACGTCGAAGAGGGTGAGAAAGCAACGGTCGATGACAGCAGGTGGCAGACTGTACAGCTGCCCCACGACTGGAGTGTCAGGCAACAGTTGAGTCCCACCCTGGCAAGCAGCGCGGGCTATCTGCCGGGAGGAATAGGGTGGTACCGCAAAACTGTTCAGGTGCCTGCAACGTCCGCAGCGGAAAAGGTGTATCTCTACTTCGAAGGGGTCTACAACCGCAGTGAGGTCTATGTGAACGGTCACCTGCTGGGCAAAAGACCAAACGGTTATATCTCCTTCCTCTATGACGCCACACCTTATATCAGGCCGGGAGAGGAGAACCTGATCGCGGTGCGTGTGGACCACAGCCGTGCTGCCGACTCAAGGTGGTATACCGGTTCAGGTATCTACCGTGATGTCTGGATGATCAATGCCAACCCGCTTCATATCGCCCAGTGGGGTGTCTACGCCTATCCCTCCGTGGCAACAGCAAAGAGAGGGGTGCTCGATGTAGAGGTTGAGGTGACCAACGACTCGGAAAATACGGAAAAAAAGATCACTGTCCTGAACGAACTGTTCGACAATAACGACCGTCTGGTGGCCAGCAAAAAGAGCAGGGTGGCGGTGAACGCCGGTGAGAACGCAACAGTGAAAAGTGCACTCACGGTGAAAAACCCGCAACTGTGGAGTGTGGATGACCCCACTCTCTACCGCCTCAGAACAACAATCCTCAACAACGGGGAGACGGTGGACCGCTCAGAGACGATGACCGGTTTCAGAACCTATACGTTTGACCCCGACAAGGGATTTGCCCTGAACGGTGAGTGGATGAAAGTGAAAGGTGTCTGTCTGCATCACGATGGCGGTGTCCTCGGCGCAGCGGTACATAAGGATGTATGGAAAAGAAGGCTGCTCAACCTGAAGGAGGTTGGCTGCAATGCCATCCGCACAAGCCACAACCCGCAGGATCCCGATCTCTATGCGCTCTGTGATGAGCTGGGGTTGCTCGTGATGAACGAAGCGTTTGATGAGTGGGAGTTCCCCAAAAGGAAGTGGCTCGAAGGATGGAACGTCGGTACACCCGGCTTCGAGGGCTCCTACGACTTCTTTGAGGAGTGGGGTGAACAGGATCTCGCCGATATGGTGCGGCGTGACAGAAACCATATCTCTGTTTTCGCCTGGAGCATTGGCAACGAAGTGGATTACCCGAACGATCCCTACTCCCATCCTGTGCTGGACGGAGGGGCGGAGACGGGATTCACACAGCCCATCTTCGGAGGCTACAGGAAAGATGCACCCGATGCAAACCGCCTGGGTGTGATCGCCAAGCGCCTCGCTGCCGTGGTAAGAAAATATGACCCGTCACGTCCCGTCACCGCAGGGCTGGCAGGTGTGGCCATGTCCAATGAAACGGATTATCCGGGAGCACTGGACATCGCCGGTTACAACTATACGGAAGGGATGTACGATGCCGACCACAAGAAGTATCCCAACCGGGTGATCTACGGCAGTGAGAACCGTCATGAACTGTCTGCATGGAAGCATACACGCGACAAGGAGTATATCTTTGGTCAGTTCCTCTGGACAGGGATCGATTACCTGGGCGAGTCGGGACGCTGGCCTTCACGTGGCTTCTACTCGGGGCTGCTCGATTTCGGCGGGTTCATCAAGCCGAGAGGCTACTTCAGGCAATCGCTCTGGAGTGATCAGCCCATGGCTTACCTGGGGACCTATCCCACACCGGGCAGTGGCAGTGGCAGCCAGATGAGGGATGTATGGTCGCAGCTCGATGCAGAGCAGGGTGGTAACTACGTGGAGAGAGCACCATCGCTCGATGCATGGCCCATCTGGAATTACCGGGAGGGACAGTCGATACGTGTGGTGAGTTATACCAACGCTCCAATGGCGAAGTTGCTGCTTAATGGAAAAGAAGTGGGCAAGGTGCAGGCTGCCAACGACGATCATGGGATAATCTACTGGGATATCCCTTACGAGCAGGGGCTGCTGACAGTTGTCGGGTTGGATGATGACAACCGGGAGATTGTTCGTCACGATCTGCGTTCGTCCGGCAGGCCGAAAGCACTGAAGATTATTTCGGAAGAGCAGGTAATCGCTCCTGACGGTATCGCACAGATCATCGTGCAGGTGGTGGATGAGGAAGGTGTGCCGGTGATGCTCTCAGACGATGAGGTGACCTGTATGATTGCAGGCAATGGTCGTCTGCTGGGTCTCGAGGCCAGCAACAATGCTGATATGAGTGACTACACGGATAACAGTCACCGTCTCTTCCATGGTCGGATGGTAGCCTATATCGCACCGGACGGACCGGCGGGAGAAGATATCAGAGTTCGCTTCACTGCCCCCTGGCTCGGATCTGCCGAGACATCTGTCAGGGTGCGTTAAAAGGAGGGTGGAAACCTTTGTCCATCATGATCTGACATGACGGATGAGGCATACACCATCCTGGGGTTTGAAAAAACAGAAACGCTTACGGGTAACTCTTTCAGAGGAACCGTAAGCGTTTTTTTATTGGTAGGCAGGTGATAACCACTGCTCCGCTCCCTGCTCCCTGCTCTCAGCAGCCCAGCGGATACCTCTCTTCATTATTTCCAGCGCTTCGGGTACCTCGAAATCCTTCGCCACATGACCCAGCGATGAGTAGAAGACGCGCCCTTTGCCGTACGATTTCTTCCATACTACCGGCATCACCGCACCGTCGATCCAGTCGTTGTGCTCACCGGTGAAAGTGGTGGTGGCAAGCACCTTCACATTGGGGTCGATATGCATAAAATACTGTTCCGACGACATGGAGAAGTCATTCAACCCTGCTGTCACCGGGTCGTTCTGATCAGTGATACGGACATCATATGGTATGATATTGCCCGGATGAGCCACCCATTGTCCCCCGACCATGTACTGGAATTCCACGTTGTTGCGAAATGAGTCACCAGTGCCGCCATGCCATCCGGCGAGGCCTGTGCCGCTCTTCACCGCGTTCAGCAATGCTCTCTCCTGTTGCGGAGTGATCTCACCCTGGGTGAAATGCTGAATAATCAGGTCCACCTCTGCCATCAGCGCAGAGTCACCATAGCAGGAGAGATTGTCGAAAACGAATACCTCCGCCCCCTCGGCCTCCAGCCAGGGTACAAAAATATCACGGCACTGCTCCGGCTCATGCCCGTTCCATCCTCCGTAAACATAGAGCACTTTCCTGCCCTGTAGTGCCTCCTGATTGATCTCGTTGCTGTCTGCCTGTTTGTTTGTGTTGCTACAACTCATGGTGATCGTCATTATTCCTAAAAACAGGGTTAAAAAATGTGTTTTAAATAACTTCATAAACTTAGTTTTTACTCACACGCATCGGTGTGTGTTAAATAATTTAAAGGATTAAAGAAAAAATCGCTGTCTGTTTATTCACACAAAGATAAAAGTTTTTCAACCAGCGACAAATATAGTTGTTGCAATTTGACAACAGTTGTACTATAATCGTATTTTGCTCCCTTTAAAGGTAATTCCAAATCATTCTTCCTTTTTTATCTACTTTTTTTAATCTATTTTTATGCTTTCTTTTCAGAGAACAGGATTCTATCATAGAGAAATAGACTTAAATTGTGATAAACAGATAAATAATTTTGACCATGAAATCAAAAAGAACCTACTTTCTTCTCTCACTCCTGCTGCTGGTAATGACCGGTTGCAACACATCCTACAGAAACAGTGCGCTCTCACCCGATGAGCGGGCAGAAGATCTGGTGAAAAGACTCACCCTGGAAGAGAAGGTGTTGCTGATGCAGGATGCCTCTGCAGCGGTAGCGCGTTTGGGCATCAAAGAATACAACTGGTGGAACGAAGCGCTGCATGGCGTGGGACGCTCGGGGCTGGCTACTGTCTATCCTCAACCTATCGGTATGGCTGCCTCTTTCGACAAGGAAGCACTCTTTCATGTTTTTGAGTCTGTATCGGATGAGGCACGTGCCAAGAACGCCTTCTATGCTTCACAGGGTAGTTACGAGCGTTATCAGGGACTCACCATGTGGACGCCCACAGTGAACCTGTTGCGTGACCCCCGCTGGGGAAGGGGGATTGAGACCTATGGTGAAGATCCTTACCTCTCTGCACGGATGGGGGTGATGGTGGTGAAAGGGCTCCAGGGGCCGGATGATCAGCAATATGATAAGCTGCACGCCTGTGCCAAGCATTTCGCTGTGCACTCCGGGCCTGAGTGGAACCGACACTCCTTCAACGCGGAGAATATCGACCCGCGTGATCTGCACGAGACCTACCTCCCGGCATTCAAAGCGTTGGTCATGGAGGGGAAAGTAGAACAGGTGATGTGTGCCTACAACCGGTTTGAAGGTGATCCCTGCTGTGGAAGCGATCAGCTGCTGATGCATATACTCCGTGATGAGTGGGGTTATGAGGGGGTGGTTGTTGCCGACTGCGGTGCGATTGCTGATTTCTATAATGATTACGGGCACAAGACCCATGAGGGTGCAGCGGAAGCTTCCGCTGCCGCCGTGCTGAGCGGTACCGACCTTGATTGTGGTTCAAGCTACAAGGCACTGCTGGAGAGTGTGGAGAAAGGGCTGATAGACGAGTCGGATATTGATGTTTCTGTCAGGCGGTTGATGAGGGCCCGCTTTGCACTGGGTGAGATGGATGATCCTTCGAAGGTCTCCTGGACAGAGATACCGCTCTCAGTCGTCGCCTCGGCCAGACATGACTCGCTTGCCCTCGACATGGCACGCCGGTCGATGACGCTGCTGCAGAACAACAATGATTTCCTGCCGCTCAGGAGAGGCGGGCTCACCATCGCCGTGATGGGTCCCAATGCCAATGACTCAGTGATGCAGTGGGGCAACTACAATGGTACTCCTCGTCGTACGGTGACCATTCTTGAGGGAATAGAAG
>LFRM01379977.1_pt1 | contig 10222 bp, 7 predicted proteins | sample 618341 | NCBI WGS metagenome assembly LFRM01 (sample SAMN03654438, study PRJNA283298) | anaerobic digester metagenome | isolation source: pool of bioreactors CSTR01a, CSTR02a, and CSTR03a thermophilic anaerobic... | place: Denmark: Kgs. Lyngby | collected 2014-05-21 | reverse complement strand
TTTGAGCGCAATTTGATTTCGGATAGAACAAAGGCTGGGTTAGCAGCAGCAAGAGCTAGGGGGCGCAAAGGTGGTCGTAAGCCGAAAATGACAGCGGCAGACATAAAAAAAGCAGCGGCCATGTTAAAAGACCCAACAATTACTAAGACGGAAGTTGCTAAGCATTTCGGCGTATCACGAGTAACCCTGAACGCCTCACTAACAAGAGAGGGTTATCCAGAAAACCCTGCTCAACTACAAGGAAAGACATGTCTTATTTAATAAAAATACGCTTACGATAAGGGCGAGTTACTCTTGTGCTAACGGCCATTTAAACTGATCCACTATTGGCCATTAATTTTGACCACTACAGAAAGCTATCGATTAAAGCAAAAAGTGAATAAAACCTGATCGTAGGTGGGTCAATTTTAATGGCCATTGACAATATCTACTTTTGAACCCTGTTATAAATGTGGGGGATTACCGTGAAAGCATGAGCTGATTACTCAAGTCCTCCAGCTTGATTCCAGAGACATAATGCTCAAGCAAAGTCATGGGATCTATATAGACACACCTGATTGGAGGATAGTCCTGATCAAGTAATGGAGCTTTAGACTTTCTGTCTTGCATGTGAATAGAACGGAGTGGCCCATTGCCTGGAAAGATAAAGACATTGTCTACTTCTGCATTTTCGGAAAAAATTTTGAGGGCTTTTGCATAAAAAAACTGCTTCACAATATCTCCCCAGCCAGGTGCACTTTTCACGTCATGTGCCCCGTAGTATTTTGCATCAACAACAACAAAACGCTTATCGATAGGGTGCTTCATAACAGTATCTGTTCTTTGACCTTTGGTGGCTGCAGGCAGAAGAGAGTTATCGTTAAAACGATATGCAGGAATAGCCAGTAACCGGTTCACTGGGAAAACCCACTTTAATGAGCTATCTAGCATACTCTCCCACATGCTATGAAAATGGCGCATACCAATAAGTTCTGAAGAGCGTCGTCCGTGGGTATTCTTTATGTATTTGATCAAAAGGTTAATTAGACGTATCTCTCGCTCTGAGTAGACAGATATCAGTTCTCTTTCTAAAATACTTATCTTGGTGTCTTTGTCTACAACCGAAAGGGGTACGCCCTCTATTCCTTGGGCAACAGGTATAGAGGAGCCTGTAATTATCCAGCTGTATGACTGATCAAGTTCCCTGATTATGCTGGCATGAATCCTAGCTACCTCACAGTCTGAAATATACCGTTGCCTTGTGCCGAAAATATCAAGATATACAGGCCCTAAGTCCCCTGGGAAAGCAACATTGGACGCAACAGTTCTGCGCCAGTCCGGCTTGCCCGAATTTGTCACTTGCTCACTGAAGCGCTGAGTGTAAAGCCCATGAGTACAATAATCGTCTAACAGGTCAGTAATAACACTAAACTGCGCCCCACCTATAAAGCCATCGCCATCATTGTCCAATTCTTGGTTGGTACGATCCTTAAGGTAGCGTCTCAGACCTTTCATCAGTAGGGATGCATAGCGTAAGCCAGCAGCACCTTTGTAAGATTCAATGCTGCTGTTTCTTGGCAAAAAAATACTTATACCTGAGTCTGTCAGTACCATCCCAGTAAAAGTGACTTTTTGATCATCTGGCATGATCAAATAATGATCTCTAAGCTCTTCGTAAAGACCCTTAGGAAGGCTGCTTACATCCTGCCTGTCATGGTAAAAATCAGGCAGGCTACTCATGTTCCTCTGTCCCTATATCTTCGCCGATATTGGGAGCTCTATACTTTATTAATTCAGCTTCTACATCATCATTGAATACGGGCTCACCTTTTTCAAAAGCTTTTACTAATTGGCCAAACGTGGTCAAAGCTCCAGACTCGCCTGCATTAGAAAAAATCATTCCTTGACGTCCATGCCTTAGGACATCATCCCAGAGATACATGAATAACTTCCCTTTTAGAGTACTGTCTGCATCTCTATTAAGCTCAGTTTCTGAGACAAACCTATGGCCTAATAGGCGATCTTCGGGAATACGCTGAGTAGCTAGTTTATCGTTGATAATCTCAGCAAATCGCGCCCATTCAATGTTAATAAAGCTGTTACCTGTTACAGGTATTTTCAGCTCTCCTTTCGAAGCCTTAGTGTAATCAATCGGTAAATATTGAAATTCCCAGCGACGTTTAAACGCGGTATCTAATGGCATAACAGCTTGATCGCTGCTGTTCATGGTGGCAAGTAAAGAAAGGTTAGATGGGATCTTCAGTTTTCCGCTGCTAAAGGCATCATCAGTTTTATTATTCATATAAGCCAGCATATCGGGGTCGGAAATATCAACAAAATAAATACTACTTCCACATGCGTGACGATCAAGCAACTGAAAAATCTCACCAAAGACTGCAGCAGCAGGAGCGCGATTTATCTCTTCGATAATAAGAGAGAACATTTGATCAGGCTGATTTGTTGCATTGATAACAGCTTCGGTAAAAGGTCCTGCTCGAAAGCCATAACCAACACTTCCATCACGCATCAAAGGTTTCAAGCAACCAACAAAATCACTGTACTGAGTATCAGGATGGAATACAGTACGAAAAACCGTATGGTTATCTGTAACTTTTTCGATCTGATAGCTTTTCCCCGTTCCAGGTGCGCCATAGTAAATTCTGTTTACAGCACCTTGTACTCTCGGGGCGTCACTAGCTCTAGATATGTTGCGTAGAATATAGCCTGACTGAGACTCCCTAACTTCCAAGCTCGGATAGTGTGCTGTCAGCAAGTTATTTATAGCTACAAGTCCAGCCTGAGAATTCATAACCCCTTTTCTTAGATGAACAAATTTATGAGATTCTGGTAGATAATTGATAGGTTTATCAAAATAGCTTTGATTTCCAGCAACTGGCGTCGATGAAAGAAGAAACAAATCATCAATACCTGCTGCTGAAACATTTCTTCCAGTTATCTCACCACCAAGCAAGGCTTTAAAGTTGTCTCTTGTACCAAGAATAAAGAACAGACGCAGAAGAAACTCATCGCTACTATCAGCGAATATAAGAAAAGGCAGAGCTCGTGAGTATGTTTTCTCAAGAATATTGTAAGCTTCAGGGTGGTTAGTAAGCTCATAAATTATTTTTCCGAGAATGTCTGAGCTCACATTAGGGATAGGCAATACTTTCAGGATGATCGAGCTGAAAAAATCCCTGACACCCCTAATGCTAGTTTCTGAACCAGTACCGTTAAATATTTTTTTAGCGCCCATTCTTGCATCGGGATCATTAAAAATACGGAAAAAGCAGTCTCTGCTGTAAATGTCGAGTTGATCAGTTGCTTTGTTTCCTGTTGCAGATGACTCAATATATGATGCGAGTTCCTGTGCACTCATCTCTTTCTCTAGTTGCTCAAATACACTCATATAGCGACGGAGAAGTAGTGCCAGCGGTTTAATTTTTAGCGCATACAAAAAATATTGAGAGGGTATATAGCAATGGTTGGGCTGCACTGTGATTTTTGCAGAGTATGAGTAAAACTCAATACCTTTGCCTAGAGCGCTTCCGAGCACAACTAAAGCGTCACGGGCTTCGTTAGTGAAAAGACATTCATCGAATTGCCAAGCAGTAGCTGGCTCATCTTTATACCACTGCGCGACAGTTATTAGTTCTGAAAGCATAACGTAATACTCTTTTAATGTAATAGCCCATCTTATCTAGTGATGTGTCTCACTGGATAAGATGGGCTATTTGTTATTAGTCGTGACGGATCCAGAGACCGCGAGATACTTCCTGTCTCATATTCTCCAGCAGCTTTCGCTGCGTGTCAGAAAACTGGTTATTTTCAAACTCAGCTATATAGTAAAGCAGCTCAGCCAAAAAACCTGTTTCAGCCTCTGAACGATTACGAAGTAAAGGATGCTCAGTACTGAGCAATACATAGTGGTCATCATCGTACCCAGGTTGCCAAAGAGAGCCGTCAGCAGTTTTGCCTAAACGAATATCTATCCCCTCTGTCTTTTCTACTGTAAGACTAAGGCGCTTCAGGTTACTGCCTCTGCCTGCACAAAGTATCCTGAACTCCAGCAGAGCATTGAAAATAATAGCCAAGGCATCACTAAACCCTGAGCGGTAAATATTATATCGGTCTGCAATAATGTTACCGAACATATCAGTATTATCTTTGCCTACCTCATCTGCGCCACCCCTTTTGTTGAAGCATTCCTTAATAGTTTCAGGCATAAAAAGACGTGAATACTTTTTTCCCTGATGAGAAAGAGATACAGCAAGAGATACAGATGATAACTTAAACTCTTCCAGACCTAATATTTCTGCAATATCAAATGCGAGTAAGCGAATATGCGGCATTTCCTGCAGCTTTAGCTCAGACCACTCAGCAACAGCGTATTGTTGTCCTTCTAGTTCAGAACTAGGCAGCGAGGTAATCTGCGTACCGAACTTTTCTAACAATTCTTCACCACAGGAAAAGGCCAAAGCACTAGCTGTAACTTGGTTGATATACTCCACAATTATGGCGTCTGCTTCATCAAAAATTCTGTTGAATAAGTCAATAGGCAGAGGAATTCGATTCTGCCAAAAAATTAAACCATCAACACGATACTTAGGGTTTTTTGCATGCAGGAAACGCTTAAAATCTGCCAAATCATACTGGTAAGACATAACTACTCCTCATCAGCTTCAGGCAGTTCAAGGCTTAAGTACCGTAGTGACTTACTAACCTCTTGGCGGAAACCCTGTAGAGTCGCTTTGTTAGTATCTGAATACTCACCATATTCAGCATGAGAGAGGCTCCATAACAGCATATCAAGTGCTTTCATCGCTTCAGTATTATCACGACATACATTGTAGAGTTTGCTGAAGTAAGGATGGGATCTTCCTAGGCGGACACAGGTATTACCTTCTTGATCCAGAGCCGGCTCCCATAGGTTATCGCCTAAGAGTGACTCATCCTCATGAACGCGGATAGTATTATCTTCGTAGATACGGACTCCTTCAATCACCGTGTGCTCTGGCTGATTTTTATTACGGATATAAGCCTTATCACCTTCCACAATAATATCTGAGTTTTTGGTGTTGTCTTTATGCCGTTCGATAGCTTTATCAGAAGGGCCATGATTACGTTCAACTTTGGTTTTGGGTCCGCTATCTTGCTTACGTAGCACTTCGTTACGCCACGGTGCAATCAGACTTTGAAGTTCTTTGCGGATCTCCTGCGGAATAATGACTCGACTCTTTCGGAAGTCGATACTAAAAATATCGTCAAGCTCATGAGTAAAGTTAAGCTCTACCCGAAGGCGGGTCATTTTACTTTCTTTTTTATACATCCGGTGTGGCCAGCCGTCATGCCAGATAAGCCTCCCCTCACGATAGATATATAATCCCTGATTATCTAGGTTATAACGCGCTGCTTTAATCTGGTCTGGGTTCAGCTCATTCAGAGACGGAATAATGCTTCCCTTAACACTGAATGAAAGCTCATCAGAACCCTCATTTACTACTATTTTCTTTTCTTTCAATAGTCGAGTGTGAGAGCCTTGTTTATCACAATTAAGATCGGGGCATAGTGGATCCCAGCCTTCTAAAGAGTACTCCGGTGACTCACCAACTTTCATGGTTATTTTAATATCACCGTTTATAATAAATTTAGCGAATAAAGCGCTGAGCTCTTCAGTAAGCTCTTTACCGAGACTATTTATCTGTGTGCGGACCCTATTTTCACTGCCGCCATTTATAAGGCGATCCACATTTTCCCAGATAACCATGGTTCCATTACCTGAAGATAGCTCTTTCAACTCATCAAAATCATCTATGTAGTGAATACGGTTAGGCGTCTCCAATTCCCAGCGATCAGTTTCAATAATCCGATCCAAATCCCAAGCCCTTGCAGCTTCCTTCCCATCTTGCATAGAAAGAACAACCAAACGGCGACAAAAAGCCGTTGAGGCAGTCTTCAATCCCATTCCAAATTTGCCCAATGATTTAGGATTGTTTCGCTTAGGAGAACCGTAGCGCATGGCTGTCTTGAGCTGCTCCTCTGACATCCCATCACCATTATCTGAGATGATTACACGGAGATCACCCATATGGTAAAGCAGCTCTACTTTAATGTGAGTCGCATTTGCGGCAATACAGTTGTCGATAATATCGGCAAAAGCTGCTTCTTTGCTGTAACCAGTATCTCTAAGACTCTCTACTAACCTAGCAGCAGATGGACGAAAATCACTTTCTTCTGGTAATAAAAATTGTTCAGTCATTATTTTAGAGACTCCAAGTAATTTATCATTATCTGTTTATCTGTTTCTTTATCGTTGGTAACTGATACAACACGTTCGCTAAGCTCTTGCTTCAAACGAATTCGCTCATCAATAGTTTCTTCGACTGTATTCGCATAGAACATGTAAAAAACACTCACCGTCTCTTTTTGGCCATTACGCCAAGCTCGCGCGGTAGCCTGCGCTTCAAGAGCTGGGTTCCACTGGCGGCAATAATGTATAACGTTGTTGGCAGCTGTGATATTAAACCCCATGCCAGCAGTACGCGGATGCAGGATCAGAACATTAAAGCCTTGTGATGCACTAAAATTGTCTATAAGGGGTTGGCGCTCCTCATTCGGAGTCCGACCATCGATCACTCCTGCAGCGATGCGATACTTTTCCCGCACGGCAGACTCAATTAGGTCTATCGCCTTTCGAAAGGTAGCAAAAATTAGTACTTTCTCCCCTGAAGCCCTTATTTTATCCAGCTGCATCATCATCAACTCAAATTTAGCACTGGAGGCAATAAGGGTGCCGACATCTTTCTCTGTAGATGAGTCCAGCAAAGCTGGATGAGCGGTATATTGCTGGAGGCGATTAATTAAAGGTAAAATCCCACCACCACCATTCTTTATATCGTCCTGCATGGCGGCGATAATGGCTTCATAGCCCTCACGCTCCTGCTGGCCAGCTGTTACAGCTAGGTGAATATCCCGTTTGGCTGGGAGCTGATCAAGTACATCTTTTTTCATCCTTCGTAGCGTGATTTGGCGTAGACTTTGCTCGAGCTCATATAGGTTTGATTCAAGAGTATGTCTGATATCCGGATTGACATATTCCTTGCTGAACGACTCCAAATCTCCCAGATATCCTTCAAAAACCAGATCTGAAAGTGCCCATGCATCAATAAGGCTATTCTCAACCGGAGTTCCCGACATTGCGACTTTCACGTCAGATAGCAAACGCTTGGCCGCAATAGATCTTGATGAAATAGGGTTTTTCAGCATACTGGCTTCATCGAACAGAACGAGACGAAAGTGTAGGTCTTCAAACAGCGTGATGTCAGTTGTCATCGTTGTATATGGAGTAATGATCACACGGTAGCTGAGAAGCCCTGAAGCTAAGCCGTGCCGGTTTTTTCCGTAATGAATAAAAGGAGTTATAGAGGGCGCAAAAAAAGCAAACTCTCTTTTCCAGTTATCAAGTAATGGGTTCGGTACAACAATAAGAATACGGCTTTCAGGTTCAATTTCTAGAGTTTCACACGTTAATGCTATTACCTGCGCTGTTTTACCGAGCCCCATGTCATCCGCGAGAATAGTGCCAAGCCCATGGCGTGTGCAAAAGGAAAGCCAGCTAACTCCTTCTTTCTGATATGGATAAAGCTCTTTCTCAAATAGCTTCTTTGCTTGATTATTAGGCTTTTCATTTTGACTCAAGCGTTCAATCAGGTTGTCAGGCAAAAACTCGAGCAGCTGATCATGGTGCAATGATCGCAACAGAGAGAGTAGTTTCGGTACAGATGGTGTTGCAAAAGCTTGTATCAAATAGCTCTTTACTTGTTCGCTTACGAAATGGACTCTCTGATGAAAATCAATGAAGTAACCACTCTTGCGTAAAGAGTAGGTTTGACTTTCTGACAACGAGTTTCCTCGAAAACTGATAGAGAAAACGGGGGCTGGTGCAATATCAAATGAAAAAGTTATTTTTGCAGGACGTTTTGATACGGAGAGAAAGACGTTGCCATTTTCCGTAAAGACCTCTAATCGCCCCTTTCGGTATATCTCTTCAGCAGATAGTTCTCTTCCTTCAATCTTTAGAAGTCCAGACTCAACTGTATATTCCATTATAAAAATCTCTGTAAATCACCAAAAAATAAAAGCCTACCCTCGTAGTCTAAATTCATCCTCAGCAAGGAAATATTGGATATTTCCTTGCTTTTTTATCTGTCTAGACATACAGTTAAATTCTTTCCGGGATTAAAACCGGATACGGTCCGGTGCATATAAAACACACATGGGTAACAGCTTTGAATACTGCGGAATATATCAGAACTATCAGAAATAACCTTGGGTTAGGTCGTACAGAGTTTGCAAATCTGTTGGGGATGGCATCTACGGGAGAAAGAACGGTGCGAGGATGGGAAGAAGAGGAGCACAAGCCCAGCCCAAAGAAATGGAAAGATATCCTTAAGCTTGAAAGTGAGCTTAAAGCAGCTTTAGATAATGCTCCTTTCAGCCAAGGTGAAACATCTGAAAATGCATTCAGGTTTATTGATCTTTTTGCTGGCATTGGCGGAATAAGATATCCCTTTCAGAAACTTGGTGGAAAGTGTGTATTTACCTCTGAATGGGACAAATTTGCACAAAAAACATATCTTGCTAACTATGGTGAAATGCCTAACGGAGATATCACTACAGTTAGTGCTGCCAATATTCCTAATCACGATATTTTATTGGGTGGTTTCCCTTGTCAGTCTTTTTCGCAGGCTGGATTAAAACAGGGTTTTAGTGACACACGTGGAACTATGTTTTTTGAAATACAGCGGATTCTTGCAGAAAAGCGGCCAAAAGCTTTTATGTTAGAAAACGTGAAGCAGTTGCGAGGACATGATAAAGGCCGGACACTTAAAACTATCGTAGACATTCTTCAAGGTGAACACGAACAAGAAGTGCCTGAGAATATTCCCATGAGTGATGAAGCTCGACATGCTTTATCAATAAGACTCAACTACTGGGTTACTTATAAAGTCTTACGTGCTGCAGATTTTGGTGCTCCACAAAATAGAGAGCGTATCTTCATTGTTGGGTTTGATCGTGACCAGTTTCCTGAAACAGATTTCGAACAAGTTTATCAGTGGCCTGAGCCTCCAAAAACACCGACACGAGTAGGCGATATTCTTCAATCTGAAAAAGAACTCGCACAGGAAGCAATCTATAACGGTAAAGACAAATATACAATCTCTGACAAACTCTGGTCAGGCCACCAGAAGCGAAAAGAAGAGCATAAAATAAAAGGTAACGGTTTTGGTTACTCATTGTTTAATGCTGAAAGCCCTTATACCAGCACAATTAGTGCTCGGTATTACAAGGATGGCTCTGAAATTTTAATAGATCAAAGTCACCTAGCGAAGAATCCCAGAAAGCTTACGCCTAGAGAATGCGCTAGACTTCAAGGCTTTCCTGAGAATTTTATTGTTGATGCTGTGTCGCAGGGGCAGATATACAAACAGTTCGGTAACTCTGTTTGTATAAACGTGGTTCAAGCTGTTGCCAAAGCACTTACAAGTGCTCTTGAAAAAGCAGAAAGCAATAAAAATCAGTGCATATGAAATCTTCAGGGCTACATGGAGTGTAGGCCCTGAAGATATACCGTAGAGTTTACAGTGGCCTAAAGTTATCCAGAATTAGCCTGAAATGAGTAAACTTGGCATCATCAGACCTGAAATCCGATACCTTCTTTACTTAACTGTGTTCTGGGTTGTGTTAATCGCCGCTGCGAGGTATTTATTCGGTGGTTGGGGATCTCGTAAAACCAACCCCAACCAGCAACTGGTCAGTCATACTCGTGGCAGCGCCACCAAAATTGAACTGCAGGCCAACCGCCAAGGTCATTATCTGGCAAACGGCACTATCAACACGTTACCTTTATCCTAGATACCGGCGCCACAACAGAGTTGGGTGGCTGATTTATTTGCGGTAAGGTTAATCTGTTTTTCGTCGGACTTCTTGCCTTTGGAATCGTTTTTATCCGGTAGCGAATCGGCGTATAGCCACGCGCCTCCGGCCATTAAACATGCAATACCAATGTAGATAGCAATGCTTCCAAAAAAAATATATTGCTAGACATAAATTACTCCTCCGTTGAGGTGGATAAATATGAGCACTAGCTCAAATGAGCGCCTCATGTTTCGTGGTGTACAAAAGCTTTGGGCGTGTGCGTGTGCCAGTCAACGACCAGCGATACACGACTGCATTGTAGCAAAGA
>LFRM01302267.1_pt1 | contig 10224 bp, 10 predicted proteins | sample 618341 | NCBI WGS metagenome assembly LFRM01 (sample SAMN03654438, study PRJNA283298) | anaerobic digester metagenome | isolation source: pool of bioreactors CSTR01a, CSTR02a, and CSTR03a thermophilic anaerobic... | place: Denmark: Kgs. Lyngby | collected 2014-05-21 | reverse complement strand
TGTTAAAACAATTCCAAAAAATATTAAATTTATATTTTTTTCTTACCTAAATATTTTATAAACAACCATAATTCTAGGAACATATAAAATACTATACTGCCATATGTTGCATGTCCATACATTTCAAAAAACACTTGGCCAGAAATACCTCCTAGTAGTAACAATATTATTATTTTCCCACCCATTTTATCTTTAAGTTGTTTATTATATAAATCATATATTATTGCAAATAATATGCCAGTTTGAATTAATACTGCTATTTGTCTTGCGTATATTAATTTAATACCTAATTTTATAAATACACTTATAAGTGGTATTAAAGAATAAACCCAAAAATCATTTGTGTTTATCCATGTTCTTGGAAATAATGATTTTATTTTAATAACCTCTTTTGCATAATCAACAATAAAAGCAGAGTCAGAATTTAATAATGGTTTTGATAGAAATAATATATAAATTATTAAATTAACAAATAGTAATCCTATCACACAATTAATGATTATATTTTGATATTTCCTATTTTTTTTCATTTTTACTTCACCTATAACATTCTCACACATTATTTTTTATTATAAAATAATGTAAAAAAATTGCCTCTATATGGTTCTACTATCTCAAATTATTATTTAATAATGAAACATTTTCATATAAAAACATCTATCCCTAATATCTTTAGTATATAATAATTATCTTTAAATCGCAAATAATAGAAGGTGTTTTAAAATATTGAAAACACGTTTGATGTATTCTGTTTTATTTTTTTACTCTTACCATTTTTTTGTACCGCTTTCCTAAATTATAGTAAACAAAAGCCATCAAATTTTTGATGACTTTATCAACGTGTTGTCCACACTAATATACTAAGTTTTTCTTTATGACTAATATTTTTGCTCACAATTTTAAGTTTCCGTGGACAAATGGCCATTTTTTGATTTTTTTATTTGAAATGTTGTTACTATGTTTGCTATCAAATTCATGAAATCAAAAATAGCAGATGTATATGATCTAATTACTATGTCATATATTAACCACATTAACATTGTAAATGCTATTAGTAATTTAAATTTTCCTATATCTTTAACATTCATTAACCAAATATAAGTAACTGTACGTACTAAAGGTAATAATCCAACTACTCCTAAATTGTTAAATTTAAGCGATAAAAATAGTGACAGAATTGTAATTAATATTTTTTCTTTTAAGCCTAATTTGTTTTTATAACATAAAATATTTCTAATTAAACTTATAGCATTTATTATTGCACCTGTAATACCGCCTAATATAATATTACTTAAAACAGTAATTCAAATTTGAATTGTTTGTATATATAATATTTTATTTTTTTGCTTTAGTGTTCCTGTATAAACCATTAGTATAGACGAAATTAAGGCTATTATATTTCCTATTATTAACACTATCATTTATTTGGTTTTGTATATTGATGTTTTTTTTATTTTGTAATATACTATTATTAGATGTGGAATAATTATCACTATTCACCGCTTCGGGCGTATGATGAAGGACACTTATGTCATGAATCAGTTTAGTCGGTTTTTTCCACATCGTTTTTATTTGTAAATAATTACTTTTATCAGGTACAACTTCTACTAAGTAATTAGTGCCATCGTTGTATTTTTTTTCATATATAATTGAATTTTCTTCTGTTTTTGTTTTTGCAATATGACACATTTTTCTAGCTAATACTATTGTATGTTTTAATCTATCTTAATCCATTTTTATTTTGTTTCCTCTTCTATCCATTTTAAATATTCTTCATTACAACTTGACAACTACATACTAATTCGTTTTCCAATAAAAGTTCAACAACTTCATCTAATTCTTTTTTATTATCAAAGGCTGTTTCTATCACACAATATTTATTCCTATTATCACCTACCATCATTATATCATAAATTCACTCATACCAATAATTCACCTATACAAAAATGGTATTATGCACACTTCTATTTTTACCCTTATTTTCAATACTTTTTTTGATATGTAAAAAGCCCTTATTTCAAGAGCTTTAAACTATTTACCACAACATTGTTTGTGTTTTTTTCACTTCCACATGGCTTTTAAATTTACTCAATTCTGTTCCATTTAGTAGCATTTTATCGCCAATTTTCTTTAAAAATGTTATCTGGCTCACGTCTGCTCACTGTGGCTTTGATAGCAGAACTTATCTAAAAACTTATCTAAAATCAGGTTTTTAATTACTCGAATTATTGAAATAAATAGAACTAATCAATATCTATGATTTCAACTTCATTGCCATGTTTTTCTATTATTGAAACTAAATCTTCCACTTTCATCCATACTGTAGCAGTATTATCATTTGGATGAATGCCTATTATATGATTATCTGAATAAAAATCATTGTCTATATAAATTTTTACTTTTAATTCTTCATCATTTAACAATCCTAATGGTGTAACTGATCCCGGAATCAATTTTAAAATATTCATTAAATCATTTTCTGATGCAAATGATAACGGTCTTGTATTATTTTTGTTCTTAAATTCTTTTAAATCTACCCTTTTATCACCTTTAACAGTAATTAAATAATAATTTCTTTTTTTATCATCTCTTACAAATAAATTTTTTCCATCATTTTCTGGATAAGGTATATCTATATTTGATAGTTCAGCCATATTATATACAGCTTCATGTTCAGTAATTTCAAGCCAAATATTTTCTTTTTTTAAATATTCATATATTTCATTTTTATTCATACAGTATCACTTCTTTCAATATAAATTATAACATACAAAAAGAAATTTTCATCCCTATCACAATAGCTCGACATATTAATTATTTTACGAACATTTATTAAGAAGATGATTTCCTTTTAGTATGTATAATATTTTTTGTTTGAATTATATCACAAATATTAAAATTTTCATTTATTCTAAAAAGTTTTTGATTATATTTTTTCTTTAATGATTACACCCATAGGGACAGTGTGCAAATTTATAAAAAACCTTTATTTTTCAATACTTTTCTCCGTTTTGGCGAAAATTAGATAAGTTTTAGATAAGCTGACAACTTATGCAAATACTTATCTAAAATAAAAATGGCATTAGAAAAAGCCCTTATTTCAAGGGCTTTAAACTACTTTCCACAACATTGTTTATATTTTTTACCACTTCCACATGGATTTAAATATTGATACCATTTCAGTCCTTTTTCATTTTAAATGTTCGTTTTTTGGCTTTATACTTTCCTTTTTATCCCTATCAATACCTACTCATACCTGTCTCAGGGTATCTAAAAAGGTATCTAAATTTTAAAAATATATCTTTAATAAAATTTTTGTATACATTAAAAATATTAATTTATTTTGATAATTAAAACCTTTTCAAAGATTTTCTTAATGCATTATATCTATAAGTGTTATCTAATTCTTCATCTTTTAATTTATTAAATGCAACATTTGTTCCGTTTAAAATAAATACTGAATAAAAATATGGTTTTTTTAATTCGCCTATAATTTCATTAGCAATCGTTCCTTCACTTTCACCTATTTCTTGATGATAATCACCATTAGGCATCATAGTTGTTACACAACATCTATATTTTGCATTTCTATTCTCTTTACCATTCATTTTTCCAAGCAATTTAACTACGCATTGATGCTTTGGCAAATTTGAATCTAATAATATTTCATCATCTGCATATCTTGCAGTATATATTCCAGGTTCACCATTTAATTCATCAACGAATAAACCAGCGTCATCCGTTATAATTGGATAATCAATATTATGAGCTTTGCAAAATGATAAAATAGCCTGAGATTTAATCAAGGAATTTTCTTCAATAGTCATCCCATTTTCGTCTATTTCTCCTCTATCCCATCCAATATCCTTCAAGCTAACCACTTCAATATCTAAATTCATTTTATTAATTGTATTTTGTAAATCTTCAACTTTTCTATTATTTGTTGTTCCAAAAATTAATTTCATAATATCCTCCTCGTATAAATAATTATTAATTATTTTACCGTTACAGTAAAATTATACCATAAATTACTGTTATTGACCACTGACATAGGGACACAGATCGCTTTGCCATAAAATGCTTGAAAATAAAGTCATTTTTAACGGTTAATCCGTAATTAGATACCTTTTAGATACCCTCATGAAGGTATTTAAAAAGGTATCTAAATAAATCATGGTATTTAAAAAGCCCTTTATTTATGGGCTTTTAAGCTATCTTCCGCAGCATTGTTTATATTTTTTACCACTTCCACATGGACATAGTTCATTACGACCAATTTTGCTAACCTTTTTTGGTTGTTTTTTCTTTACTTTATTGCTATCGTTTACAGCTTCTCCTTTAATTACTTGCTCTCTAGTTGAATTTTGTCTAATTTCAGCTTTTATTAAATATATAGTTATTTCTTTATCTATAGTTGCAATCATATCATCATATAATTCAAAGCCTTCAGTAGTATAAGCTCTTAATGGGTTTTCATTACCATATCCTCTAAGTCCAATTCCTTCTCTTAATAAAGCCATCATATTTATATGTTCCATCCAATGAGTATCAATAACCCTAAGAATTATTGTTTTTTCAAACTCATTAATAATTTCAATTGGTACTTCTTTTACTTTTTCCTCATATTGTTTTGTTATCTGATTATATAGATAATCAATCAATTCATCCGGTTTTTTATCTAATATTTCTTCTAATTTAAGATCTTTTTTAAGCAACTGTTGGTTGATAGCTTCTATTATTTCTTCATAGTCTTTTTTTTCTAGTGTACTGAGTTCAATTAGATGACTATAAACTAAATTGTGTAAATAATTTTTAAATGATTCATTAACTAAATTTCTAACTGACTCATCATCTAATATTTTATTTCTTTTTTCATAAATAATACCACGTTGATTATTAATAACGTCATCATATTCAAGTAATGTTTTTCTTATATCAAAGTTAGTTCCTTCAACTCTTTTTTGTGCCGATTCAATCGATTTAGAAAGCATTCCATTTCTAATTGACATATCATCATCAAAACCAACTCTTTGTAATAACATTTTAGCACGGTCAGTTCCAAATCTTACCATAAGATCATCTTCAAATGATACACAAAATTGAGAAAAACCTGGGTCTCCTTGACGTCCTGAACGTCCTCTTAACTGATTATCAATTCTTCTTGATTCATGACGTTCAGTTCCTAAAACACATAGTCCGCCTAGTTCCCTTACACCTTCTCCTAATTTAATATCTGTTCCACGACCAGCCATATTAGTAGCAATTGTAATTGAACCTTTTTGACCTGCTTTGGCAATTATTTCTGCTTCCCTAGCATGGTTTTTAGCATTTAAAACCTCATGAGGGATGCGTGCTTTTTTTAACATGTCGCTTAACATTTCACTAGTTTCAACCGCTATTGTTCCTACTAAAACTGGTTGCCCTATTTCATGTCTTTCTTTTATTTCATTAACTATTGCTTTGAATTTACCTTTTTGTGTAGAAAAAATCAAATCACCAAAATCTTTTCTGATAACTGGTTTATTAGTAGGTATTTGAATAACATACATATTGTAAATATCACGAAATTCTTCTTCTTCTGTTTTAGCAGTACCAGTCATCCCTGATAATTTATTATACATTCTAAACAAGTTTTGAAAAGTGATTGTAGCCAGAGTCTTAGTTTCTTGTTGGATTTCAACACCTTCCTTAGCTTCAATTGCTTGATGTAGTCCTTCTGAGAAGCTCCTTCCTTGCATTAAACGACCAGTAAATTGATCAACAATAACAATTTTACCGTCATTAACTACATAATCAAAATCTTTTTTCATAGTAAAATTTGCTTTTAAAGCTTGATTAATATAGTGGAGTAAATTATTGTGTTTGATATCATATAGGTTATCAATTCCAAAAGCTTTTTCTGCTTTTTCAATTCCACCCTCATCTAAATTTACAACTTTTGTTTTCTCGTCATAAATATAACCGTTATTTTCCTTTAGTCCTTTAGTAAATCTGTCAGCTTGAATATATAGATTATTAACTTGCATCTCCCCACCAGAAATAATCAAAGGTGTTCTCGCTTCATCAATTAAAATTGAGTCGACTTCATCAATAACAGCAAAACTTAATGGCCTTTGAACCCTTTGAGATGCTTTAACAACCATGTTATCTCTTAGATAATCAAAGCCTATTTCGTTATTGGTTGAATATAAAATATCACAATTATAAACCGCTTGTTTTTCAGTAGCTGTTAGCTCACGGTAATTAATGCCAACAGTAATTCCTAAAAACTCAAAAGTTTTTCGGTTATATTCTGCTCCAACTCCCGCTAGATATTCATTTACGGTGATTAGGTGAACACCTTTACCTTCTAAAGCATTTAAATATGCTGGCATGGCAAAAACTAAGGTTTTTCCTTCCCCCGTTTTCATCTCGGCTATATTTCCATAATGCAAAGCAATCCCACCGATTACTTGAACATAGAATGGTTTTTCTCCTATCATTCTAAATGATACTTCTCTAACAACAGCAAAGGCCTCAACTAGGATATCATCCAAAGTTTCACCTTTTTCCAACCGCTTTTTAAACTCTTCAGTTTTGTTTTTTAATTTATCATCGCTTAATTTGGCCATGTCTTCTTCTAGAACCATAACTTGATTAGCGATCTTTTCAAATTTTTGTAGTTGTTTATATTCATGGTCAAATATTTTTTTAAGAATCTTCATATTTGTCTTCCTTTCATAACATCTTTTATTTTATCAAAATTTTCATAAAAAAACCAGTTTTTTATTGTCGTTAATAAAATAAAGACTTAATAGTCTTTATTTTATATTAATAATTCCGTAATTACCGTCTTTTCTTACATATAAGACTGATGTTAAATCTTCGTCAACATTATTGAAAATAAAGAAATCGTGATCTATTAGATTCATTTGTAAAATTGCTTCCTCTTCACTCATTGGTTTCATCTCTATTTCCTTACGTTTTACAATTTTATCTTTTTCCTCTTGAGTGGAATCAAAATCTATATTTATACCAGTCATTAATTCTTTGTTTGATTTTTTATTCATTCTTGTTTTATTTTTAAGGACTTGCCTTTCAATCTTTTCACTAACTAAATCTATCGCTGCGTATAAATCTTTATTTGATTCTTCGCCTCTTAGAATTATTTTTTTAGCAGGAATAGTTACCTCGATTATTTGTTCTCTGCCTCTAACACGAACAGCCACATTTGCTGTGATTCCTTCTGGTTCTTCAAAATATTTGTCAAGCTTGCCTATCTTTTCCTCAATATAACTTTTAATAGCTGGTGTTATTTTTACTTTGATGCCACGAATGTTAAAATTCATAAAATCATTCCTTTCTTATTATATTTAAATTATATCATATTATTGGTTGCTTTTATAGACTAAAAAAGATTTACATTTGCAAATCTTTCCTACTATCTTGTTTTTTTCTAAGTTCAGTATTTAATATTTTTTTTCGTAATCGGTAGTTTAGTGGTGTTACTTCAACTAATTCATCACGATTAATATAATCTAAACAATATTCCAAACTCATAACCCTTGGTCTTTTTAAAACCACAGTATGGTCTTTACTAGAGGTTCTAGTGTTAGTTAAATTCTTACCCTTAACAACATTGATTGCCAAGTCGTTATCATGACTATGTTCTCCAACAATCATTCCCTCATAAACTTCTGATCCTGGTTCAACAAACATAATTCCACGATCTTCTAACTGTCCTAAAGCATAAGCTGTAGCTTTACCGTTTTCCATTGAAACCAAAACGCCTAGTTTTCTTTCGCCAACTTGGTTACCACTCATTTTTAAATACTCTTTAAATGAATGATTAATTATACCATATCCTTTGGTTATAGTCATAAATTCCGTTGCAAAACCAATTAATCCTCTTGAGGGGATTATATAATTTAAGCGAACTTGGTTCTCATAAGTAGCCATATTTTGCATAACACCTTCACGATTTCCTAAAGCTTCAATAACATTTCCTACAAACTCTTCAGGAACTTCAATTTGAACTTCCTCAAATGGTTCACATAAAACGCCATCAATTTCTTTTTTTATAACTTCTGGTTTTGACACTTGTAATTCAAAACCTTCACGACGCATATTTTCAATTAAAATTGATAAATGTAACTCCCCACGACCTGATACAATAAATGATTCGCTGTCAGGTCCTGCTTCCACTTTTAGTGAAACATCGCGTTCTGTTTCCTTTTTTAATCTTTCTTTTATTTTACTAGCAGTTAATATTTTTCCCTCTTTACCACAGAATGGTGATGTATTAACTCCAAAAGTCATTTGAAGTGTTGGTTCATCAATTCTTAATAAAGGTAGTGCTTCTTCTAATCCAACGTTGCATACTGTCTCACCTACACTTATGTCAGGAAGACCTGAAATTGCCACAATATCACCGGCTTTTGCCTCGTCAACTTCAATTCGATTTAAACCAAAAAAACCAAATATTTTTTGAATTCTGAATTGTTTAATTGAACCATCTAATCTAATGCAAGATACCATTTCATTTACTTTAATTTTTCCTCTTTTTACCCGACCTATTCCAATTCTACCAACAAAATCATTATAGTCTAATNNCCGTTAGGTGCTGGGATATAACTCACAATAGCATCTAAAATTGGATCTAAAGTTGGCTTTTGTGTGTCTAAATCGGGGTGAATGCTAGATGTTCCAGCTAGACTTGAAGCATAAATAACAGGAAAATCTAATTGGTCAATATCAGCACCTAATTCAATAAATAGATCAATTACTTCATCAACGACAGCCTTAGGGCGAGCTGCCTCTTTGTCTATTTTATTAACAACTACTATGGGTGTAACCCCGGCATCTAAGGCCTTTTTTAGCACAAATCTTGTTTGTGGCATTGTTCCTTCATAGGCATCAACGACTAAAATAACCCCATCCACCATATTCATAATTCTTTCAACCTCTCCGCCAAAATCGGCATGACCAGGGGTGTCCAAAATATTTATACGGTAATCGTGGTAATTAATAGCTGTTGTTTTCGCTAAAATAGTTATGCCTCTTTCTTTTTCTATATCATTAGAATCCATAACTCGATCTTCTATTGCCTGATTTTCCCTAAAGGTTCCTGACATTTTTAGTAATTTATCAACCAATGTTGTCTTTCCATGATCAACATGGGCTATAATAGCAACGTTTCTAATTTTCATAATCCACTTCCTTGTTCAACTGAAAAATTATATCACATCATAAAAAAAAAGTATAGCTATTTTGATTATTCTAGGATATTGTGTGTGTTTTTAGCATCTTCTTTTTTATAAATTACAACTTTCTCATTAATATCAATTGTAGCTAGTAATATTTCTTTTAAACTTATTCCTTTGATTTTAAGCTCTTTATTTAACCATTCTTGGTTTTTATTAACTAATTTTAAATTTTCTTTCATTACTTTACTATCAATAATGATATTGGCACATAATCCTTGCTTCTCAATTTTTAAATTCATATCTTTTGCTGTCACTGGTTTGAATTTTGGCAGGAAACTAAGTTCGCCATTTGCTTCCATAACCGCATAATCAATTTCACTTAAATCAAAGTAACCTTTTATTCGACATTCTTCTAGTAAATCATTGACGTCAAATCGTGATTTTTTTAATCCATTTTCTAAAATTTTTCCGTGTGCCATGACTATTGTTGGTGCACCTGTAATAATTCTTCTTAATTTAATACTTTTAATTGTTAAATATGATATTAACGAAGCGGGAATTCCAAAAAAAACAATTGATGCTACACCATAAAATATTGGGGTATCTAAGTCAGTAGCCATTTCGGCAGCAAAACTACCAATTGAAATTCCAATAACATAATCCAACATACTAAGTTGTGATACTTGTTTTTTACCCATTATTTTTGTTATAAAAAAAAGGGTGATTAAAGAAATAAGACTTCTAAAAAACACCTCTATCAATTCTAATAAACTAAAGTTCATGATATCACCTATTATTATTATTGATTAAAGTCCCCACAGTTATACAAAAAGAACAACAAATACGTTATTCTTCAGTTTGCTTCTTTTTATTTTTTTTGATTTTGTTATGGTCAAATATGATATTTGTTTTACAAACAAACGTTATTACTATTAATAATAATATTCCATAAACAATATAACCAATTAGTCTTCCTTTTAAAACGTAGATAATGGAAGCCACCGCAAATAATATATCAATGGCATATATAATTAAAACA
>LFRM01290981.1_pt2 | contig 10228 bp, 6 predicted proteins | sample 618341 | NCBI WGS metagenome assembly LFRM01 (sample SAMN03654438, study PRJNA283298) | anaerobic digester metagenome | isolation source: pool of bioreactors CSTR01a, CSTR02a, and CSTR03a thermophilic anaerobic... | place: Denmark: Kgs. Lyngby | collected 2014-05-21 | reverse complement strand
GACGACGCAGCCAGCCAATTCGACGCCAGCTTTATCTTAATGATGATGACCTTTGTCGAGTTTATCCCGCAGCTGTTAGAAGCTCTGGGTGGTGAAGAGATTCCGCAGGGGATTTAATATTTTGTAGGTCGCGTCTTTAGGCCGACATGGGCGTTGTAAACGCCCTAATACGGTGCTGAAACCATGGTATCGGCGCGGGTCTGAAGCATCTGTCGGCCTGAAGACCGACCTACAAAAACAAAGCATACCACCGCACATATGCATCAAATGTAGGTCGAGCCTTTAGGCCGACAGGGGCGTTGCAAACGCCCTGATACGGTGCTGAAACCATGGTATCGGCGCGGGTCTGAAGCATCTGTCGGCCTGAAGACCGACCTAAAATTTGTGAGGGCATAAATCTCACCTTCCGACAAAGACCCTCACACAAACCTCACCAACATCATCATTGCTCAACAAGTACCTCGTGTGTGCTGCGACAAGCGAAACCATGGATGGCGCAGCGCCCGACTTGGAGCGGAATAGCAGCATGCTCGAGGTACGTCACGCGCTGATATTGCTGCTCTAAACCACTGCGCAATCTACGCGACTACACATACACCCATGTCGCTGCACAAAAACAGTACTAGGTAGGGCGCACCCAGCGCGTATTGCACACATAAAAGTATGCCGACTCAAATCTAAACAATAATCGATAGCTATTGATAATGATTATCGATAGCAGCATAATGCCTGCCTTATTTATCAGTCAATGCAGCAGAGGTCGTCTATGCTTAAGCGCCGAAAAACATGGGTGGTTGGGGTTTGTTTAACAGGGATATTTGGCGTCACCAGCACACAAACATTGGCTGATAGCATCGAATTGCCCGCCTTACCGTTGGCGCAGGCCGTCCAACAGCTCAGCCACAGCGTGGGTATTCAAGTGCAGGGTATTGAACATTTACCCATCCGGCCTGCATCCAAACTCAGTGGCGACGCACAGCAATTACTTGAACAGCTGATGAATGATGCGCAAGTTCAGTGGTCGTTGGATTATGGTGTATTAGTGATACACCCACAGCACAACGCTGCCAATACCATGAGTTTACCCAGCGCAGTTGTGCTGGCGGAGCGTGAATCAAGCATGGGCAAAATGAAATTTGATCGTGATTTTATTGCCAAGCGCTCCGCAGGCAATGGCGATATCGGTAGCGTGCTGAAAATTCACCCCAACGTACAGTTCGATAACTCACAGTTGAGTAGCAAAACCCCCGGCGAAATCAGCCCAGCGAACATTAGCATCAACGGCGCACAATTTTACCAAAACGCTTTTATTGTCGATGGCGTGGGCTTTAATAATGATATTGATCCGGCAGAAACCAGTACGACGGCCTTAGCTGCTGCGCCTGGCCGTAGTCAAGGTTTAGCGCTGGACACGGATTTACTCGATAGTATTACTGTGTATGACTCGAACGTGCCTGCGGCTTATGGGCGTTTTACGGGCGGTGTCGTGGAAGCCAATACCCGTGCACCCAGTCAGGAGTTGCACGGTAAATTATCGGTGCAAACCGCGCGATCTTCTTGGACGAAATATCATATTGATCCATCGCAGCAAGAGGAGTTTGAGTCGTCGCGCAGTGCCAGAGAACAACCGAAGTTTAGCAAAAAAATTATTCGTGGCAGCTTAGAGGGATATCTCACGGAGAACTTTGGCTTGATGGGTAGTTTCAGCCAGAAACGTTCTACAATTCCGCTTAATCGCAGTACATCCAATAACTATTTAACTGAAGAATTTCAAAAAGAAAAACAGCAACGAGCTATTGATAATTATTTTGTTAAAGCGTACTGGCAACTCAGTGATGGGGTTAGCCTTGAAGGGACGGTTACGCATGCACCAGAAAGCAATTATTATTTTGCCGCCAATGTTATTAACTCTGGTGTCAATCTGAAAAGTGGCGGCCAGCAATATGCGCTGAAGCTAAAGTGGGATGCTGATTGGGCTTATGTTGAGCAGAACTTAGCTTACGGTGTGCTGGAACAATCACGTGATTCTGATGAAAATGATTATTTTAGTTGGCGTAAATCGGAAGAGAAGTATTGGGGCCTAGGTAATAAAATTTCTGCTAATAGCCTTGAAGGTGGTTATGGTGATATTGAGCAAAAGCAACAAACCTATCAATACAAACTAGCCGTCAATTGGTTGCCGTGGAGCACGGGGTTGGTCACGCAGAATTGGAGCGCAGGATTGGACGCAAGTTGGCAGCATGTTAACTATGAGCGACTAACAGAAAATAGTACCTATGTAATACCGGCTAAGACAACAACTTGTACGAAAGTAGATGGCAGTTTGGCTAGCGCTTGTTCTATTAGTCCAACAGTTAATAGCTGGGAAGGTCAGTATCTAACGCAGCGGACACGATTTACTCAAGGTGATTTTAATTTTGCCACCCGTGAATTAGCCGCTTATCTGCAAAATGATCTCCATATCGGACGTATAAAAGTACGTCCAGGTGTGCGCTTAGATCACGATAATTATATGCAAAAAACCACCATGGCTCCGCGCTTGGCGGTGGAATACGATATCTTTACTGACCAGCAGACTGTCTTTACGGCTGGTGCAAACCGTTATTACGGCCGCAATATCAGTAGCTGGCGCTTGCAGGATGGTCGCAACCGTCTGCGCTTTACCGATACGCGTGCCAATATTAATGCTGATTGGAAAACAACAGCGCAAGCCACCAATAACACGCTATTTAATAAGCTGGATATCCCCTATGACGATGAATGGATGTTGGGTCTTAAACAGCGCGTGGCCGGTGTTGAATTGGGTTTGAAATATGTGAATCGGACTGGCAAAGATCAGGTGATTCAGGTGAAAGGCGATAAAATAGATCAACCATCGACTGACCCAGCGTTGTCGAAAAACTATACCACCTACACCAACGATGGCCGCAGTCGCACCGATATTATTACGCTGACTGCACAGCCATTACAGTCGGTAGATTTTGCTGGTACACAAACGACGGCTTTGCTGGCGCTAGATTGGACCAAAAGTAAGTCTTCAGCACCCAATTATATTGATTCTACAGAGGCTGGCACCTATTACGATAACGAATATATTCAGTATAAAGACAGTGTGATTCGCTACGCAGATCGTCCTGCGGATAATTTTAATCGTCCTTGGACTGCACGTCTCAATACCATTACACAGATGGATGCGCTGAATCTAACGCTGAGTAACTTTGTGCGTTATCGCGCGGGTTATGCCAAGGCTGGTAGAACGGGTAAAAAAATTGATTACCAAGGTCAGCTGATTAATGTTTGGGATGAGATTAAATACTCAGCCGCTGTGACATGGGATATGCGTATCGCTTGGGACTTACCTATTTCTAGAGATCAGGCCGCTTTCGTCAATGTTGATATTTTTAACCTGATGGATAAGAAAGCTGTGACCGAAGGAAGTAATTCGCTGGCTAATAATGTACCGACTTACGAGGTTGGTCGACAGTATTGGCTCGAAGTCGGCTACCGCTTTTAAGGTGTTGCTCACGTGATAATACTGAAACCGATACGAGTTTTGTTCTGTGGGTTGTTGTTGAGCACCTCGCTACTCAATGCCTGTGAATTAGCATCAAGCGCTGAGGTCAAACAACTCTCAGCAGCCGACTTGGCCTGTGTACAGCAACTCTACCAAGGACCCATCAACTCATGGCCAGCGCCGCAGATTGATCCAAACGTTGAGTGGCAAGAGTTGGCCCCATTGCCTGAATACGCGCCCGCTGCGGCTGATAATCCAACGACGGCTGCTAAAGTTGCCCTAGGTCAGCGCTTGTTCTTTGATCCGCAATTGTCACGCAATGAAGACGTCTCTTGCGCCAGTTGTCATAAGCCAGAACTGGGTTTTAGTGATGGTGAAAAAGTCTCGACCGGGCACATGCAGCGACAAGGACGTCGTAATTCTCCGAGCGTAGTTATGAGCGCCTTTACCCATACGCCATTTTGGGATGGCCGCACCGGCAGCTTAGAAGAGCAGGCGCTGAAACCCATCGAAGATCCAGTGGAAATGGCCTTTAGCGTGGATGAGTTGGTTGTGCGCTTACAAGCTTCAGCCGACTATCAGCACGAATTTACCCAAGTGTTTGATCAGCCAGTGACGGCCAAGGGTATAGCTTACGCACTGGCCAGCTATCAACGCTCATTATTGCCACGCGATACAGATTTTGAGCGCTTTATGCTGGGTGAGCGCGATGCTTTAAATGCGCAGCAAATACATGGCCTGCATCTGTTTCGCACCAAAGGCCGCTGCATGCATTGCCATAATGGTCCGGCGTTAAGTGATGATCAGTTTCATAACCTAGGTTTAACTTATTATGGCCGCCAATACGAAGACTTAGGCCGTCATGAAGTCACTGAGCGGCCTGAGGATGTCGGACGTTTTCGTACGCCTTCATTGCGACTAGTTGGCCAAACCGGTCCATGGATGCACAACGGCTTATTCCCCTATTTGTGGGGCGTGATCAATATGTATAACGCTGGCATGCCCCAACCTCAGCGCCGCACCGATCAGTTGGACGATAACCTTTTTCCACAAACCTCGCCCCTCCTCAAACCCCTCGGCCTCACCGCAGTTGAGCGCGCCAATTTGGAAGCGTTTTTACGAGGTTTGTAGTCGTAGATACTCTGTTTAAGCACAAGCTTTTTTGTGCTCTTCGCTGAATAACTTTGATGAATCAAAAGGCATGTTTAATTTTAAGCATGCCCAGATTCCTGTCAGCATTTTACGCATCACAGCGCACAATGCCTGCATCTTTTTCTTGCCACATTGAATCAGCGACTGATAAAACGCTTGTGTATTAGCGTCGTGAGTTGCTGCAGATAAAGCAGGCATAAACAGCGCTGTGCGCAAGTAAGCATTTCCTGCTTTGCTTAAACAGAGTATCTACAAAAACAGAGCATATACCCCTACATTTTGACGCCAGCCAACCATTGCTTGCGCTGCTCGGCGGTATGGAAGGTCCAGGCTAAGAAGCGGCTCTGTTTCTGTCCTTGCGCCATGCTGCACACCTTCACATCCACCGCACCGACCTGCTTTAATACGCGCTGCAATAAGCGGATATGCGCGGACTTCGATACCAGCGTGGTAAACCACAACACTTGGCCTGCGTACTCTTTACTCTCGCGCATCATATTGCGTATAAAGGTCAGTTCACCGCCCTTACACCACAACTCATTACTCTTACCGCCAAAGTTCAGGGTCGGTAATTTACGTTGTGGATCTTGTTTACCTAAATTACGCCATTTACGCTCACTGCCACTGGTGGCTTCTGCGGCATTGCTGTGAAAAGGCGGGTTGCATAAAGTGCAGACCACGCGCTCATCGGCACGCAATATATCTTTAAAAAATGCTGATTTAACTCTCTGCAAACGCAGATCAATCACTTGATCTAAGCTGTTCGCTACCAGCGTCTCGGCTGCAGCAGCTAAGGCATGGGTATCAACATCACTGGCAATAAAGCGCCAGCCATAATCATGGTGACCGAGTAATGGATAAATACAGCTGGCACCGGTGCCGACATCCAATACGGTAAAATCAGTACCGCGCGGGATTTCGCCGCCCGCATCCGCCGCTAATAAATCGGCCAAGCCATGAATATAATCCGCACGTCCGGGTACCGGTGGGCACAAATAGCCTTCAGGAATACGCCAGTTTTTAATGCCGTAGAGTTGCTTTAACAACGCTGCATTAAACACACGCACGGCGGTAGGATTAGCAAAATCAATACTCTCTTTGCCGTACGGGTTAATAATCACAAAACCCTGCAAACGCGGCTCAACCGCAATCAATGCAGCAAAGTCATAACGCCCTTGATGGCGGTTACGCGGATGCAACAAAGCACCGGCAGGCTGTGTGCTCATAAAAAAGACCTTAGTGAAATCATTAAAAAATGCAGTATAGCAGCAAGCCAAGATAGGCCGAATGGACAAAGTAGAAAGAGGTTATGTTTGGAAGGGCTTGTAGGTGCTGGGAGATGGCGTTGGCGGGCACAAGTGCCCGCCCTACGGAGGGTGATTTATGGCTTGAGATTAGGTTTTTGTAGGTCGAGCCTTTAGGCCGACATGGGCGTTACAATCGCCCTAATACGGTGCTGAAAACCATGGCATCGGCGTGAGTCTGGGGCATGTGTCGGCCTGAAGAGCGACCTACATTTTCCAGGTTGTAGGGCGGGCATTTATGCCCGCGTGCAATATATCCAACAGCACAGACCTTGTTGACGAGATCTATCAGCGCTGATAAATGACAGCGTATTGTTGTAGCGTTGGCGGGCACAAGTGCCCGCCCTACCGAGGATGATTTATGGCTTGAGATTAGGTTTTTGTAGGTCGAGCCTTTAGGCCGACATGGGCGTTACAAGCGCCCTAATACAGTGCTGGAAACCATAGCATCGGCGTGGGTCTGGGGCATGTGTCGGCCTGAAGAGCGACCTACATTTTCCAGGTTGTAGGGCGGGCATTTATGCCCGCGTGCAATATATCCAACAGCACAGACCTTGTTGACGAGATCTATCAGCGCTGATAAATGACAGCGTATTGTTGTAGCGTTGGCGGGCACAAGTGCCCGCCCTACGGAGGGTGATTTATGGGTTGGGCTTAGGCTTTGGGGCGCACTAATAGTGCGGAACCCCATGAGAGGCCGACGCCGAAGCCTGAGAGCATGGCGTTGCGCCATTTGCCATCAAAGGCGTAATGCTCAAGCAGCATCGGGATGGATGACGAGACGGTATTACCCGCGCCAAACATATCCTTAAGCACTTTGCTGCCGTTATCACCCAGGCGCTTGGCAATAGCATCCACAATCGCACCGCTGCCTTGGTGTAAGCAGAATGCATCGACATCATCCATGCTCAGACTCAACTCATCGAGTACTTCCTGCATATGCGGAATAATTTTTAAGCTGGCGAAGTTAAACACTTGGCGACCATTCATATGAAAATGGCCATCTTTGACCACTAAATACTCAGCACCACCACCATCACCGCCAAAACGCGCAGGACCCAATTCCCAGACTGGATCTTCAGTCAGCCAAGTCGCTGTCGCCGCATCACCAAATAATAATGTGGTCATACGATCTTCACGATCAACGATTTTTGAGTAGGGGTCAGCAGTGACTAAAATAGCGTTTTTCAAACCAATGGATTGCATAAAGCCTTTCAGTACATACAAGCCATACACATAGCCCGAGCAACCCAGCGACACATCAAAGCAGGCCGCATTCATCGGAATACCGAGCTTATGCTGAACAATCGCCGAGGTATGCGGCAATCCTTCAGCATCACCGTTTTGCGTCACCACGACCAAAGCTTGGACATCTTCAAGCTTTAAGTCAGGGTTTTTAGCGAGCAAATTTTGTACTGCACGCACACATAAATCCGAAGTATCTTGGCCTTCTGCTTTAACAGATAAGGTCCGAGTCCCCAATTTAACGTCTACAAAAGCCTCATCACGATCAAAACTGTGCGCTTGCGCGATGTTATCAATTCGCCCTTCTGGGATGTAACTTGCAATACTGCGTATGCCAATCATCGTGCATCTTCCACCTTAAAAACCGCCGTAGATGACCGTCAACCCAGCACTCGACTATAGAGTCACTGTTAGGTAAAAATACGCACAGTTTACTGCGCGTGTTAACGGCCAAACCTAAAATTCTATTCCATTTATGACGTACCACAATAGCCTGACGACACATTATCCGCCATAGGCAAAACGGTGTAAGTCTTAAAATAGACTTATTGCTGTGCTATAGCGCGCTGTAACTGCCCCTGTGATCCACCTCTTTTCACAGCGGATATGCCATAATAGCTTTCTTTTTTATCTATATTAAAGCCATGACCCACACTCCAGATCGCATATTTAACACGCCTTTGGCACAAGTACCCGACTTTGTCTTTAATGAAGATGTGGTGCGCGTATTCCCCGATATGATTAAGCGCTCGGTACCCGGTTACCCCACTATTGTGGAAAACACCGGTGTACTGGCTGCACAATTCGCCCAACCGCATAGCACGCTCTACGATTTAGGCTGCTCTTTGGGTGCCGTGACGCAAGCCATGCGCCGCCATGTCAGCCACAGCGGTTGTAAAGTGATTGCAGTGGATAACTCAGCGGCCATGGTTGAGCGCTGCCGTGAACATCTCAATGCACAAGATGCGATGTTTCAAGAGTTGTTGCCGGTAAGCGTGATTGAAGCGGATATTCTTCAACTTGAGTTCGAGCCCACTTCGCTGGTGGCGCTGAATTTTACCCTGCAATTTATTGCCCCAGAGCAGCGTTTAGAATTACTGCGGACGATTCACAGCGCCCTGCTACCGGGTGGCGCGCTGATACTCTCAGAAAAACTGCGTTTTAATGATCCAGAAGAACATGAACTGCTCAATGACTTGCACTTGGACTTTAAGCGCGCCAATGGTTATAGCGATCTAGAAATCGCGCAGAAACGCCGCGCCATTGAAAAAATCATGCTGCCTGACAGCCTTGAAGAACACCGTGAGCGTTTAGCCAAGGCTGGGTTCAGTAAAGTCGTGGTCTGGTTTCAGTGTTTAAACTTTGCCTCGTTGATTGCCCTACCATGATTGATTTCACACCTTTAGTTGACGAACTGGCCGACACGCCGTTAAAAGACTGGTCACTGACAATTCAGCCGCAATTTGATCAACTGTACGCGATCAGCCACGGCGACTTACCGCGCTGGATGGCTGCGGTGGATGCCTTACCGCCTTTGCTACCTGCTAAGCGCGAGTTAACCACTGAATTTAATTTAGATGGCCCATGCAGCGAAGCTGAGCGCGAGCAATTGCACACTGCGCTGCAAGGTTTAATGCCGTGGCGTAAAGGTCCGTTTCGTTTATTTGATGTGCATGTCGATACTGAATGGCGCTCTGATTGGAAATGGGATCGTGTCAGTCCGCATTTGGATTTAACCCATAAGCGCATTTTAGATGTCGGCTGTGGCAATGGTTACTATATGTGGCGCATGCTCGGTGCTGGCGCTAAAAGCGTGGTGGGGGTTGATCCGAACTGGTTGTTCTTCTGCCAATTTCAGGCGATGCACAGATTCTTTGATGAGCCACCGGTCTGGCATTTGCCCTTTACGCTGGAAGACTTACCGGCCAAGTTGGAAGGTTTTGATACGGTGTTCTCGATGGGTGTGCTTTATCATCGCAAATCGCCGATTGATCATCTGTTGGCGCTTAAGGATTGTTTAGTCAGTGGCGGTGAGTTGGTGCTGGAAACCTTAGTCATCGAAGGCGACTGCAATCAAGTATTAGTGCCAGAAGATCGTTATGCGCAGATGCGTAATGTGTGGTTTTTGCCCTCGGTTGCCGCATTGGAACTGTGGCTACGCCGGGCTGGTTTTAAGGATGTGCGCTGTGTGGATATCAGCTACACCTCGACTGAGGAACAACGCTCGACCGAGTGGATGAAATATCAATCCTTAGGCGACTTCCTCAACCCCGACAACCCACAACAAACCCTAGAAGGCCTCCCCGCCCCGATGCGCGCAGTGATAGTTGGGCGCAAGCCTTAAGATCCGTAGGGCGGGCACTTGTGCCCGCCTTCCTGCAACCAATATAAGATTCAGCTGTAACCTGCTGTAGCTGCCAGAGCATAACGCGGGCATAAATGCCCGCCCTACCGTAGATTATCGTGCTTAAAAGACGCTCGACTAGAACGCATCATTTCACAATTAGAAAAATGCAAATCAAACAGTGCAGACAACACCTATGCTCAGCAAGTGCTGCGCTGTTGCTGTGACAAGCGTAGCCATGGATGGCGTAGCGCCGAAGTTGAACCCTGGACGGGTTCATCGACGGAAAAATAGCAATCGCGCAGCACGGCAGGCACAAATATCGATGTATTAATCCTTTGCCTTTACGCGGGCTAGGGGGAATAGGCGTTTGAAGTTCTCGGTGGTTTGCGCGGCGAGTTCTTCGTAGGGGACGCCGCGCAGTTCGGCGACAAACTTGGCGACGTCGGCGACGTATTCTGGGAAGTTGGGGCGGCCGCGGTGCGGGATCGGCGCAAGGTACGGTGAGTCGGTTTCAACTAGAATGCGATCACTGGGTACTTGCAGGGCCACTTCGCGCAGCGCTGCGGCATTGCGGAAGGTGACTATTCCGGAAAACGAGATGTAATAGCCCAAATCCAGCGCTGCTTTAGCCATCGGCCAGTCTTCAGTAAAGCAATGCATCACGCC
>LFRM01318165.1_pt2 | contig 10235 bp, 10 predicted proteins | sample 618341 | NCBI WGS metagenome assembly LFRM01 (sample SAMN03654438, study PRJNA283298) | anaerobic digester metagenome | isolation source: pool of bioreactors CSTR01a, CSTR02a, and CSTR03a thermophilic anaerobic... | place: Denmark: Kgs. Lyngby | collected 2014-05-21 | reverse complement strand
TATTATATTTTGAGAAAAAATATGGAGAAGAAGTTGCTAATAAATTAATAAAATCAATGGAAATAGAAACTAGAAAATATTCTAGTGAAGATATATTTAAGTCTACAACACAATATAAGGATTCTATAGATTATAGCTTAAATGTATATACAAAAGGAGCTGTAATTTTCCATAAAATAAGAGAAGAAGTAGGAGATAAATTATTTTTTGAGACTTTAAAAGAGTACTATCAAACTTACTTATTTAAAAATGTTAATGCAGTTCAATTTGTAGAGCTATGGAATAAAAAAGGTATAGATTTTGATGATATTATAAATAAATACAAGTAAATTTAAACAATAGCCTTAAATTTTTATTTAAGGCTATTATTTTTTGGTATAATATAATTTATGATTATTAAGGAAAGAGGTGAAGGCATGCTAGAATATATTTCTATAGGTAGTGGGAGTAGTGGAAATTGTCATTGTGTCGGATATAAAAATACTAGAATTCTAGTAGATGCAGGCCTTAGTGGTAAGAAAATAACAGATAATTTAAAAAATATAGATATAGATATAAATAATATAAAAGCAATATTTATAACACATGAGCATTCAGACCATATAAAAGGAGCAGGTATATTATCTAGAAAGTATGATATACCTATATTTGCAAATGTAAAAACATGGTGTGCTATGAAAGATAAATTAGGAGATATAAAAGATTCTAATATGAAGGTTTTTGAAAATGATAAAACCTATGCATTAGATGACTTAATAATAAGACCTTTTTCAACTTCTCATGACTCGGCTGACTCTGTAGGTTATAACTTTTATGATAAAGATAAAAAAGAAAAGCTATCTATAGCTACAGATATAGGATGTATAACTGATAATTTAAAAAAACATTTATTCAAATCTAAATTGGTTGTACTAGAATCTAACTATGACCCTAACATGTTAATGATGGGTTCATATCCTTATGCATTAAAAAAGAGAGTTATGTCAGAAGTAGGACATTTATCTAATGAGGAAGCAGCTAAGTTTTGCGTAGAGTTGGTTAATCAAGGAACTAAATCTATATTATTAGCCCATTTAAGTAAAGAAAATAACTTCCCTGAGTTAGCATATGAGACATCAAAGGGAATATTAATGCAAAACAATATAATAGTTGGACAAGATGTTAAGCTAGATGTACTTATGAGGGATGAGGCATCTGATATATATAGACTATAAGAATAGGAGCATTTTATGAATATAAGCGTAATTAGTGTAGGAAAACTTAAAGAAAAATACTTAAAATTAGGAATAGAAGAATTTAGTAAGAGATTATCTAAATATTGCAAACTTGATTTAATAGAGTTAGAAGATGAGAAATGTCCAGAAAGCCTAAGCGAAAAAGACATGGAAATAGTTAAGAATAAAGAAGGACAAAGAATATTAAGTAAGATAAAGAATAATAGTCATGTTATAGCTTTAGCTATAGATGGAAAGAATTTATCTTCTGAGGAGTTAGCAGACACTATAAGTAAGTTAGCTGTAAGAGGTAATAGTCATATAACTTTCATTATAGGAGGGTCTTTAGGACTTTCTAATGAGGTATTAAAGAGAGCGGATTATAAGTTATCTTTTTCTAAGATGACATTCCCTCATCAATTAATGAAGTTAATTCTTTTAGAACAAGTATATAGATCTTTCAGAATCAACAATAATGAGCCATACCATAAGTAATAGATAATCATATAGACACTTAAAATAATTTGTATCTAAATTAGATTACAATATAAATTATTTTAAGTGTCTTTTTTATAAGATAATTAAAATTAATTAGGTTACTACTATATGGAGCAATGAATAATAAAAAGCTAAAAATCACAAACTAAAAAATCAAGAATACTTAATTTTTACATTTGCAATATAAATGCTTTAAAAGTTTGAAAAAACTATTAATATGGAAGGAGACGTTAAATTAATGGCTCATAAGCTAAAAAATATTATTAAATCTGAGGTATTTACAGGTGTACTACTTATACTTGCTACTATAGTATCACTACTAATAGCAAATAGTAGATTTGGAGAAGCTTATAACAATTTCTTTACTTTTCCTATAATAGGAGAATTTAATATTCACCTAATAATAAATGATTTTTTAATGGCAATATTCTTTTTATTTGTTGGTCTTGAAATAAAAAGTGAGATACTACATGGTAGATTATCAAGCTTTAAAAAGGCTTCATTTCCTATAATCGCAGCAATTGGTGGTGTTTTATTACCAGCAATTATATTTACACTAATTAACCTTGGCACACCATTTTCTGATGGAATAGGGATACCGATATCAACGGATATAGCCTTTGCAGTAGGTATATTTATGATATTAGAAAATAAGCTTAATCCAGCGCTAAAAATATTCTTATTATCTTTAGCTGTTGTAGATGACTTAATATCGATATTGGTAATAGGAGTATTATACTCTTCACATATAAATGTATGGTGCTTACTAATATCAATGATTATAGTAGTAATATTATTTGCTATGAATAAAAATAAAGTAGATAATATTGCAGCATATGTCTTAGTTGGGTTAGTATTATGGTTTTTTATATACTACAGTGGAGTACATGCAACAATAAGTGGAGTTTTACTTGCTAGTGCAATACCATCTAAAAAGTTTAAAACATCTAAAGAGGCTATGTTAAAACGATTAGGTCATAAATTAGAACCTTGGTGTAACTTACTTATACTACCATTGTTTGCACTATCTAATACAGATATAAGTTTAGACCTTAATGCAAATATTAGATTAGACGATACATTAATATTAGGAATTATTGCAGGTTTAGTAGTAGGTAAACCATTAGGTATAATGCTATTTACTTGGGTAGGAACTAAGTTTAATATAACTGAAAAACCAAAAGATGTAGACTGGTTATCTGTATTTTCGGTTTCATTATTGGCAGGTATAGGATTTACTATGTCAATATTCGTATCTGAGATAGCATTTAAGGGTAATGAAGAACTAATTAATATATCTAAAATATCTATATTGTCATCGGCTGTAATATCTGTAATTTTAACTTATATTGTAGCTACAATAATTAATTTTTATAAAAAGAAAGGATCAAATAAATCTAATTCTCGCAAATAAAATATATTAAATTAAAAATAATATAAATAGAAAAGTACTATTCTTAATAGAAAAGTACTTTTTTATTTATATTATTAAAAAAATAGATTAATAATTTTAATTAATTTAACTCATAATAGAATTTCATCATACAAAATTAATATAAATATAATATAATTTAAATAAATAGTAAATTTTGTAAAAAACAATATTACTTAATTAACAATTGTACACAATAAATTTTAAAATCACATATATATTAAAAAAGAATATTATAAGGGGGGATTCTATGACTGAGCTAATGATAATTAGTGGTTTAGTATTAATTATTTGTATAACCTCGACCAAAGTTCTATATAAATTTGGGGTACCAATGCTATTTATATTCATTGTACTTGGTATGTTATTTGGGTCAGATGGATTAGTAGGAATTTACTTTGATAACTTTGAACTAACCAAGCAGTTGTGTTCATTAGCATTAGTATTTATTATGTTTTATGGGGGATTTGGTACCAAGTGGAAGTTAGCTAAACCAGTAGCAACTCCTTCAATACTAATGTCATCCTTAGGGGTTATAATTACAGCAGGATTAACAGGTTTATTTTGTCATTTAGTAGTAAAAACTTCTATGTTAGAAGGGCTTTTAATAGGAACAATAGTTGCATCTACTGATGCTGCATCAGTATTCGCAGTATTGAGAGCTCAAAAGTTAAACTTAAAAGGCTCATTAGCATCATTCCTAGAAGTTGAAAGTGGTAGTAATGACCCGATTGCTTATATGAGTACTCTTATAATTTTAAGTATGATGGAAAATGGTGGTGCACTTAGTTTAAGTATAGTAGTTCCATTAGTAATTAAACAAATTTTATTTGGATTAGTTATAGGACTTTTACTTGCTAAGGTAACTGTATTTATACTTAGACATGCAAACTTTGAAATAGAAGGATTTTATGCAATCCTAGTTACAGCAGTAGCAATACTTTCATATTCACTTAGTGAGTTCTTAGGTGGAAATGGATATTTAAGTGTTTATATAACAGGTATAATCATTGGTAATAGTAAAATTCCTAAAAAGAAGAGTATGTTTCATTTCTTTGATGGTATCTCATGGATTATGCAGATTGGATTATTCTTCATATTAGGGCTTTTATCCTTCCCATCAAAAATTCCTTATGTTACAGGAACAGCTATATCTATATCTTTATTTATGATATTTATAGCAAGACCTTTAGCAACATTTTTAATATTAAGTCCATTTAAATTTACAGTTAAAGAAAAATTACTTATATCATGGGTTGGACTTAGAGGAGCAGCATCAGTTGTTTTTGCAATATTTGCAGTTACGTATGGAGTAAATATCGAAAATGATATATTCCATATAATATTCTTTATAGCTTTATTCTCGGTTGTTATACAAGGTACATTAATACCTACACTAGCTAATAAATTAGATTTAGTTAATAATGAAGAAGAAGGATCTGTACTGAAAACATTTACAGATTATACGGAAGAAATAAATAGTGAATTATTAGAATTTACAATAACTGAAGAAAGTAATTTAAAAAATAAAATGATTATGGATGCGAATATTCCAGAAGAAATACTTATAGTTATGATAAAAAGAGGTAATCAAGTATTGGTTCCGAAAGGTTCAGTATTAATAAAAGAAGGCGATAAATTAGTTCTAAGTGGTAATAATATAGAACGATTAATAGAGGAAACTATGATTTAATTAAATAGTAAATTAGAGAATAAATATATAGTATTATTGAAAATATAAATAGATAAAGATAATTTATTATTTTATTAAATTTAACTATATATTAGTAACAAATTAGTCAAAGTTTGTAAATATTTATATAATATGATATCATATAGACTTGTAATAATTCTTTAAACGATATAAAGATATAAAATGAACGGAGGAAGAAAAATGGAACAATTACCAAACTGCCCAAAATGTAACTCAGAGTATACTTATGAAGATGGAAGTCTTTTAGTTTGTCCAGAGTGTGCACACGAATGGAATCCAGAATCTGCATCAGAAGATGTAGTTGTTATAAAAGACGTTAATGGAAATGTATTAAATGATGGAGACTCTGTAACAGTAGTTAAAGATCTTAAAGTTAAAGGAAGTTCATCATCTATAAAAATAGGAACAAAAGTAAAAAGTATACGTTTAGTTCCAGATGCTACAGACGGACATGATATAGAATGTAAAATAGATGGTTTCGGAGCTATGAAATTAAAATCTAGCGTTGTTAAAAAAGCATAATAAAATAAAAGAGCTGGGCCTTAGGTCTAGCTTTTTGTGTATAAATAACAAAAGAAGACAGGTGGATTATATGGAAATATATGCAATAGGACATTCAAATTACCCTTTCGAAAAGCTTATAGATATGATAAGAAAATATAATATAAACTGTGTTGTGGATATTAGACAAACTCCATATTCAAAATATAATGTTCAGTATAATAAAGAAGCACTTAGTTATAATCTAAAAAAAGAAGGATTTATCTATATTTATATGGGTAAAGAGTTTGGAGCTACAAGACAAAGCAAAGAAAGCTATACTGAAAGAGGATATGCAGATTTTGAAAAAGCTGTTAAAGAGGATATATTCAAAGAAGGTGTAGAAAGACTTAAAAAAGGATGTAGTATGGGATATAAAATAGTATTATTAGGTGCTATGCAAGAACCTATAAGATGTCATAGGTCTATAATGGTTGGAAGACAACTGTCTAAAGAAGGATTTGATGTAAAATATATAATGCATGAAGGACATATAGAAACACAAGATGATATAGAAGAAGCTTTATTAGATAAATATTTTGAAGAAAGAAATCAGTTAAGTATAGATAATTTGCTAGGTACTGGACCAAATAGAGAAGATTTAATTAATGAGGGATATAGGTTAGCAAATAAAGAGATTGGATATAGAACGGAAAATTTAAAAGATTAAAATAGGGCTATAAATATAGTCCTATTTTTTATATTAATTAATATTAAATTATTTATCCATTGCTTATACTATTTAGTTACTAATTATATGATTAGCATACTTATTAGTATTACTTACATTAATAAGCAAATATGGATACTATATAATAATAGATAATAATTTAAGATAATTCGACAATAACACTATTAAAAATACAAAAAGTTTGATATTCTATAATTGTTGTTTTTAAATAAATTGAAATTATTAATTTTCATAAAAAAGGAAGGAAATAGTTATGAAAGAATATAACCTTTTAAAAAGCATAAAAGATTACACTATAATAACTATAGGGGTTATCTTAGTTGCATTCGGGATTCAATATTTTTATGCTCCAAATGATATAGCTGGAGGAGGATTAAGTGGATTAGCTTTAATAATCAATCACTATGCACCTAGCTTATCAGTAGGTACTATAATATTTTTAGGTAATATAATACTATTTGTAATATCATTTATATTAATTGGTGGGGACTTTGGACTAAAAACTATATACGGAAGTTTCGCACTATCATTTGTTATAGATATAATGGATAAAGTATTCCATTCATTTGCTCTAACAAATAATTTACTTTTAGCTGTTGTAGCTGGTACATTAATAATAGGTACTGGTTTAGCAATAGTATTCACTGTAAATGGTTCTACAGGTGGAACAGATATATTAGCTAAAATATTAAACAAGTATGTTACATTTAACATAGGGGTATCGCTACTTATGGTAGACTTATTTGTTGCTGTATTAGGTGGACTTACTTTTGGATTAGACAAAGGTATATACTCTTTAGTAGCGATAGTTATCAATGGATTATTAGTAGATAAAGTTATTGCAAAAATAGAAAAAATAAGAGACTCTAAGATAGATAAAAAAGAAGTTGAAGATAAAAAAGAAGTAGCATAATTATTATGCTACTTCTTTTTTATTTAAATAATTATTGAATTTACTTACATATATAATTCTTATTAGCTTGATTCCAGTTAACAACATTCCACCAATTATCTATATAATCAGCACGCTTATTTTTATACTTTAAGTAATAAGCATGCTCCCACACATCAATTCCTATTATAGGAGTTAAACCTAATGATATAGGAGCATCTTGATTAGCAGTTGATATTATAGATAGTTTACCATCTTTGTCTGATACAAGCCATGCCCACCCAGAACCAAATCTAGATGTAGCACTTTCTTTAAACTTAGCTTTAAAGTTATCAAAACTACCAAAAGTATTATCTATAGCTGTAGCTAATTTTCCAACAGGCTTGCCATCTTGATTAGGAGACATTATAGTCCAAAAGAAGTTGTGATTATACACCCCACCAGCATTATTAATAATTCCTTGCTTATCACTTTTAGGAAGAGCATCTAAATTAGTTAATAATTCTTCTAAACTCTTTGAAGATAATTCAGGGTTCTTTGCAAGTAGCTTATTTAAATTATCTACATAAGTTTGATGGTGTTTTGTATGATGGATAATCATCGTTTCCTTATCTATGTATGGCTCTAAAGCATCATAAGAATAAGGAAGTGGCATTAGCTTGAACTCATTATCATTAGCAAAGCAAAAAATACTTGTAGTTAGTATTAATAACATAGTTGAAATTAATAGTTTTATACTTTTCATTATTTCACCTCCTATGCTTAGTATTTACAGAATTATAAATAAAATTATTTTTCCTGGGAAATAATTATGTTTCACGAAAAACTATAAAATTTCTATAATTATATAATTGTAATAGTTGGAAATAATAGTTTTATGATAATAAAATAAAGGAGGCTACTTATGAAGAAGGTTTTGATTATAGGAGCTGGAATAGGAGGTCTATCAACAGCAGTAAGATTACTGAGTAAAGGATATGAAGTAGAAATTTTGGAAAAACAAGATACTATAGGTGGTAAAGTAAATCAAATAAATGATAATGGATATAAGTTTGACCTTACAGCCTCTGTATTAATGAATCCTAATATATATAAAGACCTATTTACTTATGCAAATAAGGATTATTCTAAATATATAGACTTGATTAGGTTAGATCCTATATATAGAGTTAATTATTATGATGGTAGTAGCTATGATTTTTATAGTGATGATAATAGAAATATATCTACACTAGAAAGTATAGAAAAAAATAGTTCTGTAGGATATATGAAGTGTTTATCCAAGTCATATGAAAAATATAAAATTATAAATAATAATTTTTTAGAAAAACAAATGAATAAATTAAATCAAATGATAAATTGTAAAAATTTAACAAATATATTAAAAACAAATCCATTACCTAGCTCATATAAATTTTTCTCTAAATATATTAAAAATGAAAAAATACTAGACTACTTAACTTTTCAAGCTATGTATATAGGTGTAAATCCTTTTGAAGAAAGCAACTTATATACACTTATACCGACTATTTCTAAGTTGTATGGATTAGGTTATATAAAGGGAGGTATGTATGCATATATACAAGCCTTAGAAAAACTTATTTATGAACTAGGTGGTAAAATACATAAAAATATAGAAGTTAAAGAAATTTTAATAGATGATAGTGTAGTAAAAGGTGTTAGATGTAAAGATAAAAATTATTATTCAGACATAGTAGTATGTAATGCAGACTTTCCTTATGCTATTAAAAATCTAGTAAAAGATAAAAAATATAAAGGTAAATATACTGATAAAAAAATAGAAAAATATGATTATTCATGTTCAACTTTTATAATATATTTAGGTTTAAATAAGAAGTTCAACACTTTGAAAACACATAATATTTATATAGGTAATAAATTTAAAGAAAATATAGAAAAAGCATTTAAAGGTAAAATACCTGATATTCCATCTTTATACATATATTGTCCAACTAGCATAGACAATACAATGGCTGGAAAAGCTAAAGAAACTATAAATATAATGCTTAGAGTACCTAACTTATCATATAAAAATATAGTATGGGATAAGAAAACTATTGAAGAAACAAGAATTAAAATTTTAAATAGTATTAAAAATATAAAAGGATTAGAAGATATAGAAAATCATATTATATATGAAAGTATTACTACACCAGTGGATTTTGAAAGACAATATAATTCATATAAAGGAACAGCATTTGGATTAGGACACAACTTGAGTCAAGTGGGCTACTTCAGACCTCATATAAAATCAGATAATGTTAAAAATTTATATTTTATAGGTTCATCAACACATCCAGGCAATGGAGTATCTGTAATTATAAATGGTAGTAGGTTGATAGTAGAACAAATACTGAAAGATGAATAAAAACAAATAGCTCAAAATATGTTAATAGTATTTTGAGCTATTTATTATACTTAGTTGCTTTCTTTTGGATGCCAGATAGAAAGTTGATTAGGGTTATTTAATGCTTTAAATAAATTTCTTTTTATATTAGGTATAGTTTTACTTAAACTAGCTACTAACTCTTTAATTTGCTGTCTATTAGTATGACCATTAGCAGGGCATGGATTTTGTATAACTGGATAATTGAAATCTTTAGCTGCTTTTATAGTCATATACTCATCTATATATATCATAGGTCTTATGATAGTTAGTTCTTGTCGATCCATATAAGTTTTAGGTGAGAAACAATTTACTCTTGCTTCATAGAACATAGACATAACAAATGTTTCTACAGCATCATCCTTATGGTGCCCTAGAGCAACCTTATTACATCCAAGTTTTTTAGCATTATCATTAAGAGCTCCACGTCTTAAATTAGCACATAATGAGCATGGATTTTTTTCTTTTCTTATATCAAATACTATTTCTTTTATATCAGTTTGTATTTCATGAAACTCAATATTTAATTCTTCACATAATTTATAAAGTGGTGAGTTATCAACACCGCCGGGGTTTAAAGTAATAGCTATTAAATCAAATTTTTGAGGTGAAAATTTTCTATATTCATTTAAAATATGAAGTAATGCTAAGCTGTCTTTACCACCAGATAAACCAACTGCAATTTTATCTCCATCTTGTATCATATCAAAATCATTTATAGCTTGTCTTGTTTTGCTAAGTAGTTTTTTCATGTCTACCTCCTAGGTAAATAGGTTATTTAATAAATAATTATTATATCAAATTTAAATTTTATTAACAATGCAAAGGAAAGCTATACTTATAAATA
>LFRM01283163.1_pt1 | contig 10236 bp, 10 predicted proteins | sample 618341 | NCBI WGS metagenome assembly LFRM01 (sample SAMN03654438, study PRJNA283298) | anaerobic digester metagenome | isolation source: pool of bioreactors CSTR01a, CSTR02a, and CSTR03a thermophilic anaerobic... | place: Denmark: Kgs. Lyngby | collected 2014-05-21 | reverse complement strand
AAAAAAACAGTCATATCATTGACATTGGAAAATGCAGCTGATACAATAATGCAAACTTCATATAAACCGTTGACGCGGAGATAAAGATGAGGATGCTCCTACAGAGAGCCCGAGGTGCTGTAAATCGGGCGGAAAACAAATCATCAAATGGACCGCTGAGGGTGCAGTCAAAGGCAATGCCGAGTATTCTGCAACGTGTTGACATACGTCAGTTGTCGGGGATATGCATGTATCCTGCTAAGCGTACAGCTCCGGCTGTAAATCAAGGTGGTACCGCGAGTGAATTCATTCGTCCTTGACAGACTATCTGTCAGGGGCGAATTTTTGTTTTCAAGAAACTCTGATGAAACCATAACAGTGCTAATTTTAGCATTGCTACTAAATAAGGAGGATATGATTATGATTAAGGAAGCTATTCAAAAAATTGTAGGAAAAAAGGACTTATCCTATAACGAGGCGTTCGCCGTCATGAATGAAATTATGAGCGGGGAAACAACGCCCACCCAAACAGCAGCCTTTTTATCGGCGCTTTCAACAAAGAGTACCAAAGCCGAAACCATCGATGAGATTGCGGGCTGCGCTGCGGCAATGCGCTCTCACGCTACACCAGTCCCCCATCCTGGCATGGAAGTGCTCGATATTGTCGGCACAGGCGGAGACGGTGCACAAAGCTTCAATATCTCAACGACCGCGTCGTTGGTCATTGCAGCAGCAGGCGTTAAGGTAGCAAAGCATGGCAATAGAGCGGCCTCCTCAAAATGCGGCGCTGCAGACTGCCTAGAAGCGTTAGGTGCAAATATCAATCTAGGACCTGAGCGTTCGTATGATCTTTTGAATGAGGTGGGCATGTGCTTTCTATTTGCGCAGACCTATCATAAATCAATGAAATATGTGGGTGCAATACGTAAGGAGCTTGGATTTAGAACTGTCTTCAATATCCTCGGTCCTATGACTAACCCAGCAAATCCAAGCATGATGCTGCTAGGCGTATATGACGAGCATCTGGTTGAGTCTATTGCAAAGGTGCTGACAACGCTTGGTGTCAAGCGTGGACTCGTTGTTTATGGGCAGGACAAGCTAGACGAAATCTCTATGAGTGCACCGACTACTATTTGCGAAATTAAGGATGGTTACTATCGATCAATCGTTATTTCGCCTGAAGACTTTGGATTTGAACGTTGCACGAAGGATGATCTGCGCGGCGGTACACCAGCGGAGAATGCAGCCATCACGCGAGCTGTATTGGGCGGCGAACAAGGACCTAAACGCTGTGCGGTGCTAATGAACGCGGGTGCAGCCCTCTTTGTTGCTGGAAAAGCTGATAATATTGCAGATGGTATTACACTAGCAGCTGAGTTAATCGATAATGGTGATGCGTTAAAAAAGCTGGATGAATTCATTCTAGCAACGAATAGGTGATCAATATGAACATTCTGGATCAATTGGCTGAGCATGCAAAGCAGCGTGTTGCTGAGGCGAAGAACATATATCCTATGCCGGAGCTTGCAAAACAAGCTCAAGGTATGAATGCTGACACGGACTTCCCTTTTGAGAAAGCACTGCAATGTGATGATATTGCATTTATCTGTGAATGTAAAAAAGCTTCCCCATCAAAAGGGTTGATTGCTCCTGAGTTCCCATATGTGCAGATCGCCAAAGATTATGAAGCCGCTGGTGCATCCGCTATCTCGGTTTTAACAGAACCAAAGTGGTTCCTTGGCAGAGATGAATACCTGAAAGAAATTTCAGAAGCGGTATCCATTCCGTGTCTCAGGAAAGACTTTACCATTGATGAGTACATGATATATGAAGCGAAGGTTTTGGGGGCATCCGCAGTGCTGTTAATTTGCTCCTTGCTGGACACCTGTGCACTGAGGGACTATATTGTGTTATGCGATACACTTGGGCTCTCTGCGCTTGTGGAGGCCCATAATGAGCAAGAAATTCATAGTGCTGTGGATGCGGGGGCACGCATCATCGGAGTCAACAACCGTAACCTCAAGGATTTTTCTGTCGATGTTTCCAATAGCGCAAGGTTGAGAAAAATTGCGCCTTCCAATACGCTTTTCGTAGCTGAGAGCGGGATACAAACCGCGGACGATGTGGCGCAGCTTCGAAGCATGGATGTAAATGCTGTGCTGATCGGCGAGACATTCATGCGATCAAATGATAAAAAAGGCATGCTGCAAAGGCTAAGAGGTCAATGATGACGAAAATTAAGATTTGTGGTCTTCGAAGGGATGAAGATGTCGAAATGGTCAATGCATGTAAACCTAATTATATTGGTTTTGTCTTTGCAAAGAAGAGTAAGCGATATATTACTCCTGAGATGGCGCTAGAGCTTGTAGCTAAACTATCCCCCAAAATCAAAGTAGTAGGCGTATTTGTAAATGAAGAGCCAGAAATTGTTGGTGATCTGCTAACCAAAGGAATCATCGGCATCGCTCAGCTCCATGGGCAGGAAGACGAAGGATATATTGCATCTCTCAGGCAATTCACGAACAAGCCGATTTGGAAGGCATTTCGGATTGATACTGATGATGATATCCAAAAAGCGATTCATTCTAGCGCAGATTGCATATTGCTTGACAACGGCGGCGGAGGGACGGGCACTGCATTTGATTGGCAGCTAGCAAGTGCTGTCAATCGTCCATACTTCTTGGCAGGCGGTCTTGGTGCAAGTAATGTGGCCAATGCACTGGGTCAAATATCGCCTTATGGTGTGGATGTAAGCAGCAATGTGGAAACAAACGGAGTCAAGGACAGCCTAAAAGTTAAAGCATTTATCGATGCTGTTCGCAATATGAAGGAGGATTCTCATGGATAAGAAGGGAAGATTCGGTGTTCACGGCGGACAGTATATCCCCGAGACACTGATGAACGCAATACTAGAACTCGAACAAGCGTATAAGCGTTGGAAGGATGATCCGCAGTTCAACGCGGAGCTTACTGAAATGCTAAACGAATACGCTAATCGCCCAAGTCGTTTGTATTACGCACAGCGTATGACGGAGGATCTTGGCGGTGCGAAAATCTATCTCAAGCGTGAAGACCTAAACCACACGGGTGCGCACAAGATCAATAACGTTATCGGTCAGATGCTGCTAGCGAAGCGTATGGGCAAAACAAGAGTCATTGCTGAAACAGGCGCAGGACAGCATGGCGTAGCGACGGCAACGGTTGCTGCGATGATGAATATGGAATGCGTGATCTATATGGGGCGTGAGGACTGCGAACGTCAAGCGCTCAATGTGTATCGTATGCGCTTGCTTGGCGCGACAGTGCATCCCGTTGATGCAGGTACGGCGACACTCAAGGATGCAGTATCCGAAACCTTCCGCGAATGGACAAATCGCATTGATGATACGCATTACGTATTGGGCTCTGTTATGGGACCCTATCCATTTCCTGAGATGGTCCGTGATTTCCAAGCCATTATCAGCCGCGAGATCGAAAGCCAACTGATGGAAAAGGAGGGCAAACTGCCAGATGTGGTTCTTGCCTGTGTGGGCGGAGGTTCAAATGCCATTGGTGCATTCTATCATTTTCTCGATAAGAAGAGCGTTCGCCTGATTGGCTGTGAGGCTGCGGGGCGCGGGATTGACACTGCTGACACTGCGGCAACGCTCAACACGGGGCGCCTTGGTATATTTCATGGAATGAAATCTTATTTCTGTCAGGATGATTATGGTCAGATTGCACCTGTTTATTCAATCTCAGCTGGACTTGATTATCCAGGTATCGGCCCTGAACATGCCTACTTACACGATATTGGGCGAGCCGAATACGTTGCTGTAACCGATGATGAAGCAGTACATGCATTTGAATACCTGTCACGCATGGAAGGCGTAATTCCGGCGATTGAAAGTGCTCACGCGGTTGCACATGCTCTTATACTTGCACCACAAATGAGAAAAGATCAAATCATCGTCATTAATCTCTCTGGTCGAGGCGATAAGGACTGTGCCGCGATTGCTAGATATAAGGGGGAAGAATTATATGAGTAATATTGCAAAAGCATTTGATCATGGCAAGGCGTTCATTCCCTTTATCACTTGCGGAGATCCATCGCTTGAGGTCACAGAAGCGTTGGTGAGTGTAATGGTCAAAGCGGGTGCCGATTTGGTCGAGCTAGGCATTCCTTTTTCTGACCCGACGGCGGAGGGTCCAGTCATTCAGTCAGCGAATCTAAGAGCGTTAAGCGGCGGTGTTACGACTGATAAAATCTTTGATATGGTCATTCGTATCCGCAAATCCGTGACAGTGCCTATGGTCTTTATGACCTACGCAAACGTGGTGTTCTCCTATGGATCGGAACGCTTTATTAGTAAATGCGCTGAAATCGGAATGGACGGCATCATTCTGCCTGATGTTCCGTTTGAGGAGAAGGAAGAGTTTGCTGAGCTTTGCCAGAAATACAACATAGATTTCATTTCAATGATTGCGCCAACCTCACATGACCGCATTAGCATGATTGCAAGCCAAGCAGCTGGTTTTGTTTATTGTGTATCTTCCTTGGGCGTCACTGGAACGCGCAGCAGCATCACAACCGATATTGGTGCTATGGTTCGTTTGGTAAAGGATTCCAGGGATGTACCATGTGCCGTAGGCTTTGGCATTTCCACGCCAGAGCAAGCAAAAAATGTCGCAGCAAAGGCAGATGGCATTATTGTGGGCTCTGCCATTGTTAAACTCTGCGCACAATATGGCATCGATTGCTTGGAACATGTGGGTGCATATGTGAAGTCAATGAAAGACGCAATTTCATAAAGCGATTGATTAAAATCATAAAAGAACTGCTGCATTCAAGCGGTTTTTTTATGAACATATGCCGATATGATGAGATGCATGATTGAATGGATTATGAAGGCTTGGCTCTATCTGTGTTTGACAAGACTTCATCGCTTTGATACAATAAAGCAACTTTATTACTAATATAAATAATGTTCTGACAAGTGTACATAGAAAGAAGGTATGCTATATGCCGCGCTTGAATTCGACAAAATTCAATCATATGCAAACGCTTCTAAGAGCGCTTTATCGTACGCCTAATGCTACAAAACCGCAGCTTTCGCAGGACACAGGTCTTCCCGGTTCTACGGTGCATCTGGTCATAACTGAATTAACGAAGAGCGGGATCATCTGTGAATCGGGTATTGCTGCTTCAAGCGGCGGCAGACGCGCCACTCGATATCAAATCAACCATGATTATGGTGTTCTTGTGGCAGTTAGCATGCGCATTAATGAAGTAGAACTTGGCATTTTCGACTTGTCAGGTCTCTGCCTTACTTCGCAAATACTCTCCCTTTCCTGCCTCGACATGGGACCTGAAACTTATACGGCTGAAGTTGCTGGTGCAATTCAAAACATGCTTGCTGTTCATGTGCAAGACAAGAGACGCTGCATTGGTGTTGGCGTCACGGTGCCGGGTTCGGTGGATTGCGAAACAGGCATTGTTCTTCAAATGTCAGGTGCACCGCTGTGGCAGTCCTTTCCCCTATCTGATCGTCTGCGTGAGGCTTTGGGCTTGCGGGTGGTGGTTGATAAGGATGTTTATGCCTGTGTACACTATCTGGATCATTCCGGACAAATGAGGCGCAATCGCTGTACGGTCTACCTTTCGATCTGTGAGGGCATTGGTTCGGCTGTTATGATCAATGGCGAGGTCTTCAGGGGCACGCACAACCTTGCAGGTGAAATAGGTCATATGACAGTGCGTAGGGACGGTATCCCCTGCCGATGCGGCAATACCGGCTGTCTGGAGCTATATTGCTCGGATATCGGTATTATCAAGCAGTATAATGCACATGTGAATGAAGACTTAAGCAGCACAGATGAAGTTCTTGACATGATGAAGAGCGGTGACCGCATCGCGTCCAAGGTCATATCACAAGCGATCAGGTATCTTGTTGACACCACCTCTACGATTTTTATGACCTATGATCCCGATGAATTGATTATCTATTGCCGTTGGCTCAATCAACAGCGCGGACTGTATTTTAGTATGCTTGACAGCTTGTACAAGAAGAGCATGTTCACCCAAAAACATGCGGTTGATATTAGACTTCTCGGAGATGAATCCTTTAATCTACTTGGTGCTGTAGCCATTGCTCAGAGCGAACTGCTGATTAAACGCTGCGACGAATTGATTGATTATCGTGCAGAAATGAATATCTAGCGGTCATAAGGCGATTTTATGCAGCAAAACATAGCTAAGAGGCTGTTGCAGAAGTCTTTTCAAAAGACAATAGCAACAAAATCCACCTGCGAATTACTTGATTCGCAGGTGGATTTTTGTGTGTATTTACAAGACAACAGCCCCCTTTTATCAACAGAAAACAGGGTCTATACCTAATGGTATAGACCCTGCAAGTGATATGAATAATTAAATTATTCAGCAGCCTGAGTGCTTCCGAAGAAGAAGTATCCCAGGGGAGTCATGTACAGGCCAGTGAAGCCCTGCAGCATGTGCTTGTTGGTGTAGAAGTAGATCGGGCCTAGAGCCTTATCCTGGCCAATAACGAGGTCTTCAGCCTGGTGCATAAGGGTCATGCGCTCTTCAGCATCGCTGGAAGCCTTAGCTGCTGCGATCAAAGCATCATACTCAGCATTGCTGTACTGTGCGTCGTTGTTGCCGCCGCCAGTTACCCACATGTCAAGGAAGCTCATAGGATCATTGTAGTCAGCGATCCAGCCATTACGAGCGATAGAATAGTTGCCATCCTTACGAGTCTGTAGGAAGGTGTTCCACTCTTCGTTCTGAAGGGTAACGGTTACGCCAAGCTCGGTGCTCCACATGTTCTGAAGAGCTTCGCCAACTGCCTTATGAGCGTCGGATGTGTTGTAGAGATACTCAACAACAGGGAAGCCTTCGCCACCCGGATAGCCAGCTTCTGCTAGCAATTCACGAGCCTTGTCGCAGTTTGCTGCATAAGCTTCTTCGCTAGGATCGTAGTAGTCGCCGCCGTTTGCACGGAAGTCGCTGCCAGCTGCTGCATCAGCAATACCGGTAGGAACATAGCCGCCAGCAGGGATCTGACCGGTCTGTGTGATCTGCTCAACAATGTAAGGACGATCGATGGTCAGCAAGAATGCTTCACGAACGAGTGCATTGTCAAAGGGAGCCTTCTGGTTCTGGAAGCAGACATAGTAGGTGCCGATATAAGGATCAACAACTAGCTCGCCGCTGTCAAGAAGTGCAGCGATTTCGTCAGCGGGAACCTCTTCAATGAAGTTGAGGTCGCCAGCGCGATATGCTGCGTACATTGCATTGTGGTCATCCATCAACATGAACTTGATGCTCTGGGGGCCAGCTGCATCGTTAGCATAGTAGTTAGGATTGCTGGTTGCTTCGATGTAGGAGTTGTGCTCCCAAGCAGTCATGGTGTAAGCACCATTGGTGATGAAGGTAGCGGTATCGAATGTCCACTGATCACCAGCGGTTTCGATGATATCCTGACGGATCGGTAGGGTTGCGGGGAATGCACAGATTTCGTTGAAGAAAGCGCATTTAACTGCCAAAGTAACTTCAAAAGTCTTATCGTCAAGAGCCTTAACGCCAAGTTCTTCCTTTGCTAGTTCGCCAGCCATGATCTCGTTGGCATTAACAACCATGTCGATCATGTAGTTGTAGTCAGCAGCGGTTGCGGGATCAACCAAACGCTGCCAAGAGTAAACGAAATCATTAGCGGTTACGTCTTTGCCATCGGACCATTTGATGTCGTCGCGAAGAGTAAAGGTATAAACCAAGCCATCTTCAGAAACGGTAACGTCTTTAGCCTGACCAAGCTCAAGTGCTGCAACGCCAACGTTTTCGCTGTACTTCGCGCCGGAATCTACCCATTTGTAGAGACCTTCGAAGAAGTGCTGAGCCATAACTGCGCCGTCAACAGCGGAGTTCAGTTGGGGATCAATGGTCTGAGGTTCGCTAGCCAAGCAAACAGCTAGTTCGAAGCTTTCTTCGGCTACTGCAGGCATGACGAACAACGAAGCGCATAGAACCAGTGTTAAGAGAAGTGCTACGATTTTTCTCATGTTTTTTTCCTCCTATTTTGATTTTGATCTTTATAACGATCGCCTTTTTGGCGAGTGTTATCCATTAAACAATGTGACATGCACAATAATGTTCTGGGGAGACTTCTTTATACTCAGGTATCTGCTCGGAGCAAATGGGTTTTGCATAAGGGCAGCGAGTGTGGAAACGGCATCCTGTCGGCGGATTGATTGGGGAAGGAATTTCGCCTGTGAGCATGATGCGTTTGCGTTCGCGACTCTTCTTGGGATCAGGTACAGGTACTGCTGAGAGCAATGTTTGCGTATAGGGATGCAAGGGATTCCTGTTGAGCTCATAGCTTTCTGCAAGCTCTACCATTGTTCCAAGATACATCACACCAATGCGGTTGGAGATATGCTTAACAACCGAAATATCATGTGCGATGAAAAGGTAGGTAAGTCCGAGGTCTTTTTGCATGTCCTCAAGCATGTTGACGATCTGGCTTTGAATGGAAACGTCCAAAGCGGAGATTGGTTCGTCGCACACAATGAACTCTGGTTTTACACTAAGTGCTCTTGCAATGCCGATGCGCTGTTGCTGACCGCCTGAAAATTCATGAGGATAGCGATTGGCATGCTCAGAGTTAAGACCAACCTGATTTAAAATGTTGCGAATATAGTCAGTGCGGTCTTTCTTGGAGTTAGCTAATTTATGGATGTCAATAGCCTCGCCGACGATTTCGCCTACTGTCATACGCGGATCAAGTGATGCAGAGGGATCTTGGAAGATAATCTGCATTTTACGTCGATAGGGCAGCATTTTCTCTTTTGTGATGTCTTTGCCATTATAGAAGACACGGCCGCTTGTGGGCTCAATCAGGCGAAGAATACTACGCCCAAGCGTGCTTTTACCGCAACCGCTTTCTCCAACCAATCCTAAGGTTTCTCCCTTTTTGATTTGGATAGAGATGTCTTCAACAGCTTGTACATAGCTCTTTTTAAATGAATTGGTTTTAATGGGAAAGTACTTTTGAATATGCTGAGTCTCTAATAAAATTTCACTCATTAGTAATCTCCTCCTCAGCAATTGCTTTGTCTCTAGCGTCTAGCCAGCAGACAGAATAGTGTCCGTTTTCACGCTCGATTTTTGGCGGAGCGTGCTTAAGACAAACCTTCATGCACTGTTTGCATCTGGGTGCAAATGGACAGCCAACAGGAGGATTGAGCATATCAACGGGTGTGCCCTCGATGGGAATGAGCCTCTCATACTCAGTTGCATCCACGCGCGGCATAGATGCGAGCAATCCATTGGTATAGGGATGCATCGGATGATAGAAAATATCATCAATTGTCCCATGCTCGACAATATGCCCTGCATACATAACGGCTACACGATCACAAATGTCTGCAACAACGCCAAGATTGTGTGTAATAAATACAATTGCCATTTTTGTCTTACTCTGGATGTCACGCATCAAATCCAAGATCTGTGCTTGAATCGTAACGTCAAGTGCAGTGGTTGGTTCATCTGCGATGAGTAATTTTGGATTGCAGATCAAACCCATTGCGATCATAACGCGTTGACGCATGCCGCCTGACAGTTCATGGGGATATTGCTTCATTCGCTTGTCCATCTCATGGATACCTACAAGCTCAAGCATTTTAACTGCCTGCTTATAAGCTTCTTTGTTACCGATGTTTGTATGGCATTGCAGTGCTTCAATGAGCTGGTTTCCGATGGTGTAAACCGGATTGAGGCAAGTCATGGGATTCTGAAAGATCATACTCGCCTTGTTGCCGCGGAAATCCGTCATTTGTTTCTTGCTGTAGTTGAGGATTGATTCTCCCTCAAAAAGAATTTCTCCGCCAATGACTTCACCAGGGCTCTGCAAGAGTCCCATGATGCTAAATGCTTCTACGCTTTTGCCGGAACCACTTTCGCCGACGATTCCCAGAACTTCGCCGTAGTCAAGATCATAGCTGATCCCATCTACCGCTTTCACTTCTCCAGCAGGTGTGAAGAAGGATACCTTAAGGTCTTTTACTTGTAAGAGTTTATCACTCATTGATACCCTCCTCCTTTATTTTTTAAGTCTTGGATCAAGTGCATCGCGCAGACCGTCACCAAATAGGTTGAAAGCTAAAATCAGTATACTGAGCACTGCGGATGGCACGATCAAGCGATACGTGTAGCTGTAAATACCGCTGAGTCCTTCACTGGCAAGCGAGCCAAGGCTTGTAAGC
>LFRM01085226.1_pt1 | contig 10236 bp, 6 predicted proteins | sample 618341 | NCBI WGS metagenome assembly LFRM01 (sample SAMN03654438, study PRJNA283298) | anaerobic digester metagenome | isolation source: pool of bioreactors CSTR01a, CSTR02a, and CSTR03a thermophilic anaerobic... | place: Denmark: Kgs. Lyngby | collected 2014-05-21 | reverse complement strand
GAAATGCACCACCTACTTTAAGAGGTAGAGCTCTCTTTGCACCTGCTTCTTTCATTAATTCGCAAGCTTTGTGAATTCCACTGATTGAACCAGAAATAACAATTTGTCCGGGGCAATTATAATTTGCCGGTACAACCACATCGTCAATAGAATTACAACTATCATCAACCTTCTCGTCGGAATGAGCCATAATTGCTGCCATTGTAGAAGGCTCAATCTCACATGCTTTTTGCATAGCCAGAGCACGTGCATAAACAAGTTTTAATCCATCTTCGAACGATAAAGCACCAGCTGTAACTAACGCTGAGAACTCTCCCAAAGAGTGGCCTGCAGTCATGTCGGGTTTAAACTCCTCTCCAAGAGTTTTGGCTAAGATAACAGAATGAATAAATATAGCGGGCTGAGTAACCTTGGTCTGTTTTAAGTTGTCATCAGTGCCTTCAAACATTAAATCGGTTATTCTGAAACCAAGTATTTCATTTGCTTTCTCAAATAATTCTTTTGCCTTAGGTGAAGTCTCATACAACTCTTTGCCCATACCAACAAATTGTGCCCCCTGTCCGGGGAATACATATGCTTTTTTCATAAAATAAATTCTTAATTACTGCTTTTAGCTTCAATTATTTTTTCAAAGGGATAAACAAGTATACACATGATACTGTTCAGAATAATTATATTTAGAACAGTAAATGATGTGAGATGTTTATAAAAAAAAATTAAATACTCTTTTGTCTGATCTCAACCCTTCTAATTTTTCCACTTATAGTTTTAGGAAGTTCATCAACAAAATCAATCAAACGAGGATATTTATATGGAGCTGTAACATTCTTTACATGATCTTGAATTTCTTTTACTAGCTCTTCACCTGCTTGTGCTTTGTATTCATCAGCCAGAACTATTGTTGCCTTAATTAACTGCCCTCTAATCTCGTCTGGAACACCAGTAATTGCACACTCAACTACAGCGGGGTGAGTCATTACTGCACTCTCTACTTCGAAGGGTCCTATTCTGTAGCCCGAGCTTTTTATTACATCGTCTGTTCTTCCTACAAACCAGTAATAGCCATCCTCATCGCGCCAAGCCATATCGCCGGTGCGGTAGATGTTATCAGAATAAACCTGTTTTGTAAGCTCTTCATCTTTGTAGTAACCCTTGAAAAGCGAAAGTGGAAGCTTCTTATCTGTATAAAAAACGATTTCTCCCTGTTCGCCATCCTCAGCAGATCTGCCATCGTGTGTAAGAAGATCCATATCATACAATGGGTTTGGAACACCCATGGCACCTGGCTTGGGCTTTATCCAAGGGAATGTGACGATAGTGGGAGCGGTTTCGGTTTGACCAAAAGCTTCCATCATCTTTATACCGGTTTTATCATAGAATGCTTGAAAAACTGAGGGGTTTAGAGCCTCACCGGCAGTTGTACAATACTCAAGTGACGATAAATCGTACTTGCTTAAATCTTCGCGAATAAGAAACCTGTATATTGTGGGCGGTGCACAGAAAGATGTCACCTTATACTTAGAAATAACATTGAGCATATCGTCGGGGATGAATCTGCCTTCAAAATCGTAAACAAATACGCATGCACCCACTATCCACTGTCCGTATAGCTTTCCCCATACTGCTTTTGCCCAACCAGTATCGGCCACTGTTAGATGTAAACTATTTTCATGTAGATTGTGCCAATATTTGGCTGTTGTAATATGACCCAAGGGGTATGTGAAGTCGTGTACTACCATTTTGGGTTGACCAGTAGTGCCCGATGTGAAGTAAAGAATCATAATATCATCATTACTATTTACAACATCGGGCTTAATAAATGGAGCGGCATTATTGACTCCCGAATGAAAGTCTGCCCAACCATCATGCTTATTCTCTCCAATTACAATTCGCTGTTGAACAGTTGGTGAATTACTCATCGCAAGGTTCACATGCTCAATTAGATTATCATCTTCAGCTGCTATTATTGCTTTTACACCGGCTGCATTATTGCGATATACAATATCTTTATCGGTTAAAAGATGAGTAGCAGGAATTGCAACTGCACCAATTTTATGCAATGCAATAATAGTTTGCCAAAACTCGATGCTTCGCTTAAGAATTAGCATCACCATATCACCCTTTTTGATATTTAAAGAAAGGAGAAATGATGCTGTTTTATCTGACAACTCCTTAAGTTGTGCAAAAGTAAGATCAATATTATCACCAGCATCATTGGTCCAACAAAGAGCCCGTTTATTTGGGTCGTTTTTTGCCCACTCATCAACAACATTGTAAGCGAAATTGAAATTTTGGGGTACAATAATTTCGTAATTTGCGATAAAATCTTTGTGAGAACTGAATTCAGTCTCTTTCAAATAATTCTCAATCATAATAACCTATGGATATAATATTACGGCAAGAAATTTTACCGGCTTGTTGTTAAGTGCCTTCATGCCATGTGGAAGTGACGAATCGAAGTATATACTGTCACCTTTTCCCAGAATTAGGTTTTTATCATTAATATTTATCATCATGCTCCCCTCCAAAACCATATTAAACTCTTGGCCGGCATGTATATTCTTGTAAAAATCGTTATCATCTGATTTAGGCTCTACCGTAACTATAAATATTTCTGACACGTTGTTTGTGAAACCTGAAGTAAGGGATTGATACTTATAAGCTGAAACCCTTTCTACGGTAACAGCTTTATCTTTTCGAGTGATAAAGTATGAGTTCATACGAGGTTCGGTGCCAAACATGATTGTTGAAATATCAACACCAAATTCTCTCTCGATGCGTTGCAAGAAAGATACTGATATATCCATTTCACCTTCCTCAAACTGCGTATACTCTTTAACATCAACCTCTAGCTTTTTAGCCATTTCTTCTGGAGAGTAGTCAAGCGCATCTCTTAGCCCTTTAACTCGTTCACCTATCTGTTTTAAATCTGTTTGCATCACCGTTTAAGTGTTTGAATTATTATAATAATATATTTACAAAAATACTCTATTTTATTAAATGAACAAGTAAAGACTCATAGCCATTATACCCATTCCAATAACTAGTCCAATTATTGAATGGTGATGCTTCCCATACTTTTCGGCACTAGGAAGTAGCTCATCGAGTGAGATAAAGACCATAACACCGGCTACAGCTGCCAGCACAACGGCATTAAGAGTTGAACTCCAAAATGGCATTAAGAATAAATAGGCAATTAGTGCCCCCAGAGGTTCTGCAAGGCCCGAAAGAAGTGAAAACCAAAATGCTTTTTTCTTACTTCCTGTTGCGTGGTAAATTGGCACTGAAACGGCAATCCCTTCAGGAATATTGTGAATAGCTATAGCAGCGGTAATAGGAAGTGCCACCTCTAATGAAGTTAGAGCCGACATAAATGTTGCAATACCTTCGGGGAAGTTGTGGATAGCAATGGTAATAGCTGTTACGATGCCCGTTTGCTTTAGTCTTTTATACCTAACAATTTCCATATCTTCTACTCCCTGTAATTCGTGAGGGTTGGACTGTTTGGGAATTAGGAAATCGATAAGCGCAATAGAGGCTATGCCACCAAAAAAGGAAAGAATTAAATAAAGCATTCCTTTCTTCTCTCCAAATACCTGTGTTAATGACTCAATTGACATAGGCAGCATCTCCATAAATGATACATATATCATTACACCTGCCGATAACCCGAGAGCGAAGCTTAGAAAGATTGTGTTTGTGCGTTTGGCAATTAAAGCAATAAGACCACCTATACCGGTGGCTAGTCCGGCAAAAAGTGTAAGTAAAAATGCAATTAAGATAGTCTGATTATCCATTTATCAAACATTAATTATATGTTTCATAATTTCGTTATGAATTACTCCATTAGATGCAACCAGTTCTTTACCAAAGAGATAATTGTTGCCACCTGAAAAATCAGTACACATACCCCCGGCGCATTTCAAGATAAATGTTCCTGCTGCTACATCCCATGGAGACAGCCCTGAATGAAAATAAGCATCGGTAATACCTGCAGCAACATAACAAATTTCTAAAGCAGCCGATCCCTTTATACGAAAGCTACTAGTTCTGAAATGCTTCATTGCATTTTGTAATACCTCCTCGCCTTTTGTATCTAAAACATACGGAATTCCACATCCTAAATATGCATTTTTAATTGTGTTGTGACCACTTACCATTAAATTCTTGTTGTTTAGTTTGGCTTTTGTGAGAGCCGTTGCACTATACATCTGATCTATAATGGGGTCATAAACTACACCCAGCACAATTTCTTGTTCATGTCTAAGAGCAATACTTACAGCAAAAGTAGCATCACCATGGATATAGTTAGTTGTACCATCTAATGGATCAATTATCCAGGTATATTCTGTTTCTTCATAATCAACAGTTTCTTCTTCTGTAAGAAAACCTGCAATAGGAAATAACTCTTTTAGTCCTTTTACAAGTATTCTTTCGGCTTCCTTATCAATATAAGTTACGTAGTCTCTAGCTCCTTTAAGCTCTATATCTTTTTTATTAAGTTTGGCTTGTTCATTTTTTAGGTATTCGCCGGTTGAGCGTGCCAAAGTTTCTACCTTTTTACATAAGTTATCCATCATTATACTTGTTTTTTACTCAGTACTATACATTGAATCCCACCACCTTGAATCTTCTTTTAGCCATTTGGCAAACCATGCATATATAGCATTATTCCATGAAATTCTTTTATCATAATCGTAAATAGCGTGATTTTCGCCCATTACTTTTATGAATTCAACTGGTTTATTTAACAGCTTTAGAGCAGTATACATCTGAATACTTTCTCCAATTGGCACATTTGTGTCTGCTGAACCATGAAGTAGTAATAATGGTGTGTTTATTTTATCGGCATGAAAAAGAGGACTCTGTTTTACATAAAGTTCGGGGTTATTCCATGGGTAGCTGCCTGCGCTTGCTCCGGCACTATATGAGTATCCCCAATAGCCCTCACCCCAGTAGCTTGTGATATTGCTAATTCCTGCATGAGATACAGATGCAGAAAACATATCGGTTTTGGTTATGAGGTACTGTGTCATAAAGCCACCGTATGAAGCTCCTATATTTCCGATTTTTGATCCATCAACAAAAGAGTGAGCCTCTATAAACTTTTGGGTGCCTTCAATAATTTCTTCTGCGGTTTGTTCGCCCCATGCATTTACATGACGGGCAGCAAATTCCTGTCCGTAACCAGTAGTGCCACTTGGTTGAAGTGTGTAAACCACATAATCTTGAGCAGCGTAAACATGAAGAGGATAAGTGCTCTCAAAAATACGAGTGGTGGGACTAGTTCCTCCATAATAATAAACTATAAGTGGGTATTTTTTATTTTCATCGAAACCAGGAGGTAAATAAAATCTACCTTCAATTACATCGCCAAAAGAGCTTGTGAAATTCCAATCTTTAACCTCACCTAGGTTGAGTTGACTCAATCTTTCGGCATAAGGATCAGAAATGAGAGTAGACTCTAATGTTTTGAGATTTAACAAATAACTTCTATTTGAGTTTGAAGTACTCACACCAGTGTATGTGGCCCATAGTGCATTCTCGGCAATATTGAAAGATCGTATAACATCTTCTTTAAGAGGTAGTATTTCAAACTTATTATTTCTGTATGAGTATCTGTACATATTTGATCTATCGCCCTCTTCAACACGATAATATATAAAATTATCTTCTGCATTCCATTCTTGGGCATTAATGGTGGGATTGAAGTTTTTGGTTACGGGATCTACTCTTTTGGTTTCAATATCCATTATAAACGATTGAGTGTCGTAGCTATTGGCAATTTGATTAGCTTTTATATTGAGTCCTATACCATTAAATGCCTCAGGTGCACCATGCAATAATAACTTTTTATTGTCGGGAGAGAATTGAGCCGAATAGATATACGTTTGATCCTTCCAGATAGTATCAATACTCATTGTTTGAAGGTCAAGCATATAGAGAGAGTTCTTGCGGAATGGGCGATCGGTTAGATCTTCTTCCGTTGTAGTGAAGAGGAGATGCTTAACATCTTCTGTAACATCGTTGAGAGATGCAGTTTGCTTGCCAAATGTAAGTTGCTGAGTTAGTCCGTTATTGAAAAAATATCGATAAAGGAAATATCGATCGCGATAACTAGACTGTCTGTCATCAATGCCAACCAAACGTTTTAGACCTGCTGGACTGTTAGCAGTAATAGTTTCCTTTGATGAAAAGAATATTGATTTTTCATCGGGAGCTATGTAAAAGTTCTCTTTTGGAAGCCCCTTTGCCAATATTTTTGTTTCGACAGTTAGTGGGTCTAGAGTCATTACTGATCTGTCGTCGTCATTATCGTCTACATAGAATAAAAGATCCGATTTAGGCATCCACTTAATCTGGCTTCTACTTGCCGTTTCTGAGAGGATTGTTCGTTTTTGTTTAGTATCGTATATTTCAGTAAAATTATTGCTTTTACCTCCAGGTAATGTTTCCCTTAAACCTAGTAAGATGAACCTACCACTTGGAGAAATAGATGAGCTATTTACACGCTTGCCTTCTAAAATATCTTTAATATTAATACGTCGGTTGGGACTATTATTGAAAGTGTAATTCATTAAAGAATCTGACTCTTCGGGTTTTACCTCAATCTTAACAGCTGGAGTTGTTTTGTTATCAGGTGAAGTGAGTAACTTGATTATGACCCTAGAGTTATTTGTAAATCCATTTAACTCTGCATCAACAGAGCCCGACTGGTGAAGGCTATCATTTACTTGATTTTTTGTTGCACGCTTAACGTCATCTATCCATAACTCTAACGGGTTGGGAGAAGTTACTACTATCTTACCCTTTCTATATGAGTCGCTATTGAGAAAAACCGAAATAAGCTGTAACGCATTTCCCTGTTCTGGTTTTTGAAGAAAGAAAAAGCCAGAGCTATCGGGTGTCAGCACGTTTGTAAACTTTTCGTGTTCAGGAAATGATACTGAATAGGAGAGTAGCATTTCTTCTGAAAACTTAGTGTCTTTGAGATTGGTACTATCCAATAAAACAGGTTTTTGCACCTCTATAGGTTCAAATGTGAAAAGTTTTTGTGGCATAAAAACTCTCTGAGCAGAGAGGCTGGCAACAATTATAAAAGCTGCTACGACAGTGCATATTGATTTTTTATTCATTCTTACAGTTTTCTTTAATTATATCTTTTTGTTTTTTATTTAATCAATTGAATTGGGAATTGAAAGCCAAGTGAAATGATTGTTGAATAAATTATGAAAGTCTGGCTTCTCATTAAATATCCCGTACAAAGACGATCCCGATCCACTCATAGAAGCATAAGTTGCACCGAGTTCATACAATTGTTGTTTGATTTTGCAAATGTGGGGATATTTTTTGAAAATAGGATCTTCGAAATCATTTTTCATTAATTCTTTCCATTCGTAAAGTGGCCTAGTAACAATATCTTTGAGAGACAACGTAGGTGTTTTTGGTGACACCATTGAATAAGCCTCTTTTGTGGATATAAAAACATCAGGTTTTACAATAAGTAAATACATACCACTTAAATCGAGATCGATTGGCTCTAGTTGATTTCCAATACCAGATGCGAAAGCAGGTTTGTTATATAGAAAAAATGGACAATCGGCCCCAATTTGTAGAGCTAACTCTATAAGCTCATTATTAGGAATACCCAGATTATAAGCTTCGTTTAGCAACTTAAGCATAAATGCAGCATCAGAAGATCCACCACCCAAACCGGCACCAGTAGGTATCTTTTTGAGAAGATGGATGTCGATATTTGGAATATTTATTTTGGAGTGATTCTTAATCAATTCTAAAGCTTTTATGACAATGTTAGTTGAGGGGTCGCCATCGATTTTAATGCCAGTTTGGAAGAATTGGTATTGTTCTTGGGACTCTGAGTTTATTATTTCTAACCCATCTTTTAGATTGATAGGATAAAAAATTGTTTCCAGATTGTGAAACCCATCGTTGCGTTGCGAAACGATATTAAGCCCTAAATTGATTTTCGCATTTGGAAAACATATCATAAGTAGTTTTTTTACAAAGATAACATCTATTGTCTTAAGCATCAAAATTCAAATGATGCTCTTACACCTATTTTTCTAAAATTTGTTTTATGGAATGAACTAAAAATTCCTGCATTAAAAAACCTGTTTCCTATTCCATATCCTATTTCAGTATATGAATTAATATAAGGTGTGTGAAGCTGACTTAAATAAATACGCTCTTTGTCGGCAAAATCAGAAATGAAAGGTATGTTTTTTATAATTAGAAATGGAGTTTCGAACATTAAGTGAGCCTGAATATATGATTCGCTAGCATTATATAAATTTCTTTCGAGAAGATTAAAGCCGCCACCAAGCTTGTCATTCCAATTTTCGGGGAAGTTATTTCTGGAGAAATAGACAAAATCGGTAAAATACTCAGTTTTTTGATTTATAAATTTACCCGCCCCTAAATGATAGTGGAGTGTGTGCATGAGACCCATGGGTATATTTTGGCTTATATCAAGTTCAACACGATTATACTCTGAAGTACTTCCTAATACGTCTTGAAAACTTCGCGATAGTTCGACTTTAAACGTGGGAAACTTAGAACGTACATATATCTTTTGACGTCCTTCATAACGATAATATTGCCTTGGAGTCCAACTTAACCTCACATAAGGCGCAAATGATCTTCTTACTCCAAACATATCTTCTATTGGTAATAAGTTGTCGTCGGTGCTTCGTAGTTTTATGGTGTTGCTTTCTCCCTTTCTTATGTGGTAATCGATGCCAGTCTGGAATAAAAACCCGTTTGTAATCTCTATTGTATTGAAAATCTTTAAATAATAGTCTTCATAATAATTAGGAGAAATGTCTTCAAATGAGAGTCCTTTATTTTTTAAACTATCCTGAATCTGATCAACAAAAAGAGAGCTATAAGAAGGGTTGCCATTTCCTATTGAAAATGAAAGACTACCCAAATGCATTGGCTCATAATTGAATGTAGTTGTAAGATCTGTAATTAATTCTTTGCTTTTAAACATATAACCAGCGAATGCATTTATATTTACAGTTCTATTACGGCTTAAATCTATATTAAACGATAATTTTTGTCGGTATGTAACACCATCTCTAGAAGTGTAACCTAGCATAAGCGGATTTAGAAGGCCCGAATAACCTATATTGGTTGACTTATATTTATACCTAGAACTCAGTGCCATTTTCTGAGCCATTTGTGTTGCAACATCTGATCCGTTAAGGGTGTCTCCTTTTTTTACTTGCTGTCTCTCTAGTTGCTTCGCTCTAAAATTTTTGATTACATCATATTCTCTATCTTGAAGAGGTATAGGCCTATAAGAATTCCAAAAGGCAGAGTCACTCCTTACAGGAACTGAGTCTAATCGCACTTTATAGAAGTCGCTTATGTTAAGAGAACTTTCCTTCTCTTGAGTTTGACGCAGCTGAATATCTTTGTACTTTATTTTCGCCAGATGTCTACCGGCAAGTACATTGCCCAGGTAGGAAGTTGTTTGATAAATTGTGAAACTAACCGGAAGATAGTTCGTAACCCATTCATCTCCCATACTCACTTCAAAAGAAAAGTCTGAAAATATATCTACACCTTCTCCACGAAAAAAAATCACCCTCCAAGTTCCCCTCTCAACAATAAAAGAACCTTTTAGGAGTTTTGGATTTTCATATATAGGCACATAGTGAATATTGTAATATGTTTTGTTGTTTTCTGTAAATGTTTGGTACAGTTCGTAACGATAGTATTTTGATGTACTGAAACGTATTGGCATGAACAAACTTTCGTCGTTAGTTGTCTCTCCATATATATTTATGTTGAGCAACTTAAAAGGAATCAAATCGATATCTTTTTGTTTTGTTATTGTTCCAATTACATGCTGAATGTCATGTACATAATTATTAGGATGCTCGAATCTGAAATTACTAACAGTCTCAATTAATGCTTCATCGCTATGTGGGTCGTGTAGTACAAACTGTGGAATTAGATGTGTGTATTTATATAAAATGTTCTTTTTAACAGTTTCGATGTATGAACGGGTGTATACCTCGGCAGAATAATGCTCCACGAGGTCGTTGTATTTTTCAGCAGAACTCATCACTCTCAATAATATCGTATCTGTTGGAAGATCAGATTCCGACGAGTAGCAGTTCATGATGATTAATAGGAAGAATATGGATATAGAAAATTGCATCCTACTCATAGAATACAAACTTACATTTTTTTTTGAAAGTGAAG
>LFRM01316979.1_pt1 | contig 10237 bp, 8 predicted proteins | sample 618341 | NCBI WGS metagenome assembly LFRM01 (sample SAMN03654438, study PRJNA283298) | anaerobic digester metagenome | isolation source: pool of bioreactors CSTR01a, CSTR02a, and CSTR03a thermophilic anaerobic... | place: Denmark: Kgs. Lyngby | collected 2014-05-21 | reverse complement strand
TATATATCTTAGAGAGCAGATGACACAAGTGTAATCAGTGCTACCGAATACTATTTAGCACATATTGTTCTTGAATAGCTTTGTCTAGTAAAGTATAATTTCCTAATGTTAGCCACTTAACAAATAGGCACATAATTGTAGCCTAATTTTCTTATTTATAGAGGGAGTTAAAAAATGAAACTTTCTGTGCCGAAGGAGTTTGAAGACTCGCCGGAAATGATGCTGGCTTGGCTCTTAAGAGATATTAATCAGATGACGCAAAGTAAGCTGTCACAAAACTTGGCCCGTTATGGACTATATGTGGGACAGCCTCGCATTTTGCGTTTGATTCATGATTTTCCGGGAGAGACACAGAAGCAAATTGCCGACCGCCTCTTTGTGTCGGCGGCTTCGCTATCGACCTCGATCAAGCGGCTGCGTAAAGCGGGATTGGTGGAGCAGCGTCAATCGAAGTCAGATTTGCGGCAGCATGAACTCTATTTAACTCCGGCAGGTGAGGAGGCTAGAGAGCATTGCGCCCATGACTTGCGCGAACTTCATCGCCATATTTTGAGTGGGCTGGACGATAAGGCAGTTGAGAGCGTAATCGAGAGCCTAAAACACATGCGCAACAATCTTAAAGAGGATTCGGTTTTTGCTTCGGAAGATAATGAGGAGGATATTTAATGCTACGACAACTTAGCCATTATATGAAGGAGTATCGCTTGTATGCGATACTTAGCCCGATTTTTATGGTCATCGAGGTCATGGCGGATGTATATATTCCTTTCTTGATGCGCGACCTAGTCAACATCGGCATTTATCAGCAAGATTCGCAAGTAGTTATTAATATAGGCATCAAAATGATCCTCGCAGCCATTGTCGGCATTGCTACCGGCGTGGCTTCGGCCCGCGTAGGGGCGGTGGCAGGTTACGGCTTCGGAGCCAATGTCCGCGCCGCACTCTACCGGAAGATCCAATTATTCTCCTTCGGCAACCTGGACCAATTCAGCGTACCCAGCCTAATCACGCGGCTTACCAACGATTGTAACCAAATGTCGCATGCAGCTATGATGTCGTTACGTATGGGCGTAAGGGCGCCGGCTCTTTTTACCTTCGCCCTGATTATGGCCTTCAATATTGACCCGCGACTAGCGAGGGTTTTCCTTGTGGCAATTCCCATCCTGATCGTAGTGTTTTTAATAATTACAAAACTGGCCGGACCCAGGTTTACAGCGATGCAGGAGCGCGTCGACGATCTGAACGCTATCGTGCAGGAAGATTTGACGAACATTCGCGAAATCAAGACCTTCGTCCGAGTCGACCATGAAAAGCGTCGCTTCAAAAAATCGAACGATTCACTAATGCAAACTGCCTTTAAAGCCATCGCGGTGGTAATTGTTGCGATGCCGGCCGCGGAGCTTGTCATTTACAGCACCATCATTGCCATCCTCTGGCTAGGCGGATTGGATATTGTTGCCGGTAATATCATGGCCGGCGACCTTATTAGCTTTTTGACTTATGTCATGCAAATCCTGATGAGCTTGATCATGCTCGCCATGGTGCTCTTGCAGCTGACGCGTGCGAAAGCTTCAGCGGAGCGGGTATCAGATGTTCTGACTACCGACGTTGACATCACAAGTCCGGACAATGGGCTGACCTCCTCTCTTGACGGTTCGATCTCTTACGAGGATGTCACCTTTGCCTATCCGGGTAGCGAAAACAATTCACTCATGGACATCAACTTGGACATTAAATCCGGCGAAGTTATCGGTGTGCTCGGAGCCACCGGTTCGGGCAAGTCAACCCTCTTATCGCTGATACCGCGCCTCTACGATGTGAGCGAAGGCAGAGTATTAGTTGGTGGAAAAGATGTTCGCGACTACGATCTGACAGTCTTGCGTGACACGGTTAGCTTCGTCTTGCAGCAGAACACGCTTTTTTCCGGCACATTGCGCGAAAACATGCAGTGGGGCGACGAGGATGCCAGCGATGAAAAAATCATCAGAGCCCTCAAAAGAGCTCAGGCCTGGGAGTTCGTCAGCAAAATGCCGCAAGGTCTCGACAGCATAGTCGAGCAAGGTGGCACCAACTTCTCAGGCGGGCAAAGACAGCGTCTCACCATAGCCCGCGCGCTGCTAAAAGATCCGCAAATATTGATTTTGGATGACTCGACCTCGGCCGTCGACATGGATACCGACGCCAAAATCAGGCGCTCCTTCGACACCGAGCTGCAGGGAATAACCAAGATCATAGTTGCCCAGCGCATCGCTTCGGTCGAAAACGCCGACCGCATTCTGATCCTGGATGAAGGTCGCGTGTCAGCCTTTGCCTCGGCGGAGGAACTGATGAAGACCAGCTCTATCTACCGCGAAATATACGAATCCCAGCAGAGAGGAGTGGTCGCCTAATGAGTAATAAAATGAATAATAACAATAATAAAGATAAAAATACCGCTCAGAACGAGAAGCAAAAAGCTCAGCCCAATGCAAGTTTCGATCGTTTCGCCAAACCGGAAGATACTTCCAAGACTTTACGTCGTCTAGGCGTCTATCTTAGTGGCAATCGCTGGCGGCTGATTCTAGGGCTTTTGCTCTCGTCCCTCGGCGCCGTCGGTGGCGTCGCAGGCAACGCTTTCCTGCAACCGATCATCAACACTTTCGTCTATGAGCGCAGCTTCTCGGCAGCGATTCCGTCAATTGTTCTGATGGCTATCGTCTTCCTCTCCTCAGCTGCCTTTAATTACATCGGCATTCGCTTCATGGTCAAGGTCTCTCAAGGCACCTCGAACCACATTAGGCGCGACCTTTTCAGCAAGTTGCAGGAGATGCCGCTGACCTTGTTCGACTCGCGCAGCCACGGCGAGCTGATGAGTTCGTTCACAAACGACATCGACAATATCAGCATGGCGCTTGACCAGACCTTGGTTAACCTTTTGACTTCCGGCGTCACCTTTGTCGGAACTCTCATCATGATGCTAGTGCTTAGCCCTCTCCTAACCCTTTTAGTTCTCTTGATGGTGGGTTTAATGCTCTTGAGCATCCGTTTCATCTTATCGCGCAGCCGCAGCGCCTTCCGCGCACAGCAAGCTGAACTCGCTGACCTGAACGGCTATATCGAAGAGATTATGGAAGGCCAGAAAGTAGTTAAGGTTTTCAATTATGAGAACACTACGATAAATAATTTTGATGAAAAAAACGAGAAGTTACGCACTGCTTCTACCGATGCGCAGAGCTATTCCGTAAGTATTTTCCCCATCATGGGAAATCTCAGCTTCGTGCAATACGCCATCACCGCTATGATTGGCGCCATGCGCATTATCAGCGGGCAAATGGATATCGGTACTCTGGCGACATTCCTGCAGTACACACGAAACTTCTCGCGCCCCTTGACTCAAATTTCGAACCAAGTCAACGTCCTGATCGCAGCCTTGGCCGGTGCCGAGCGCGTGTTCAAATTGATGGATGAAACCCCTGAAGTCGATGAGGGAGAAGTACGCCTGGTTAGAGTCGTGGACTCTAAAGAGGAAGAAAAGGATTACGCTCTCGGCACAGTGGATCGCGGGCATAAGGATTTTGTTCCGACGCGCTATCTGCCTGACGTTGAGGCAGGTGTACGTGATCTTGTCTGGGCCGTTCCGCTAGATAACGGGGAGATAGAATACGTCCCGGTCTGCGGAGATATTCGTTTCGACAACGTCAGCTTTTCTTACGTTGAGGGCAAACCTGTTCTTAAAAACATTTCTCTCTACGCCAAACCTGGCCAGAGGATCGCTTTCGTCGGCTCCACCGGCGCCGGCAAAACCACGATCACAAACCTGATCAATCGTTTTTACGATGTGCAGGAAGGCTGCATTCTCTACGACGGCATCGATATTAAGGATATTCGCAAGGATGACCTGCGCATGACCTTGGGCATGGTGCTGCAAGAGGTGCATCTCTTTTCCGATACCGTGGCCGAAAATATCCGCTACGGCGACTTGCGAGCTACAGACGAAGACGTGGTGGCTGCAGCAAAGTTTGCCAATGCAGACAGTTTCATCCGTCACTTGCCTGAAGGCTATGACACTGTCTTACACGACAACGGCAGCAGCCTCTCGCAAGGTCAGCGTCAGCTGATTTCTATTGCGCGTGCCGCAGTGGCAGATCCGCTGATCCTGATTCTGGACGAAGCTACCAGCTCCGTCGATACTAGAACAGAGCGTCTGATTGAGAAGGGTATGGACAATATGATGCAAGGTCGTACTACCCTGGCGATTGCCCACCGTCTCTCAACGGTGCGCCATTCAAATGCGATTATGGTCTTAGAGGATGGCGAGATTATCGAACGCGGCGATCATGATCAACTGATGGACATGCAGGGCCGTTACTATGATCTGAATATGGGGACGGTCGAGCTGGAGTAGAGGCTACGGACGGCGAGCGGTCGCGGGGCTCCGCGCCGCTCAATCTGAATCGCGGCTGATTTCCTCAATGTAGGACTGCCAGCGCTCCTGGCTGAATTCTTGGAAGCGAAACTGCTTTTTCCTGTAATCTTGTTTCAGAAAATCTGCCATATCTTCGACGAAAAAGAGGTGCAGCTTTTCGCTAGCCTGCTTGGGTTTATATAGATAGAGTAAGGTCAGATCTTTTAGGCAGAGGATAGCCGAATCCGACATTGAAGAGTAGAAGACTTGGGTTTTTTCTATAGAATTGCGACCGACCACTTCCTCAAAGCGGCGCATCATTTCGACTCGTTTTGTTTTTTCCACATTAAGATTTCCTGAGAAAGGCACCACCGTTCTGCCGGAGCGAACGAATTCTGTTATGGAGGAAGCGGCAGGGTAAAAGGCGAGCCCCGAAGTCATCAGTGCCTGGAAGAAGTCGGCTAGAAGTTCGCGCCGTTCGGCGGAGGGTTCGACTGCAGACATTTCGTGGGCTTTTAAGAAAAACCCGATGGGTTCGTAGGCGTAGAGTGCTGCGGGTTCGCGGTCCAAAAAGTTCAGCAGGTAGGCGGGATCGTTATCTAGCATCTGCTGAACTTCTTCTTTGTTGAAACTAAGTTTGCGGCCCCAGTGCTCTTCGAGGAATTGCGCGAAACGCAGGAGATAATACTTGTTGGAGATCACTTTGACGGCGGGAGTTTCGTCGGGGAGGGTGTCGAAGATCAAGAGCAGCTGGTCTTTGACGAGAATGAAATGATCTTGTATCGGAGCGGTCTCCCAGAAATAGAGGTCGAGCGAGCTTTCGAGTTGGTGGATTTGGCCGATGGGATTGCCGACGTTCAGCTCATTCAGGGCGTAAGAGAAGCTCTCGGAATTGACGGCTTGATTGAGGGTCACGCATTCGGCGGCGGGCGGGGTGAACATGATGCGGCTAAGGGAGTAGGGTAATTCGCCGTCGAAGAGGGGAAGGGAACTGTAGAGTTCGAGCTTTTTGTCCGGGGCTGCTTCGAAGCAAGACGATAGCAGGATGCAGCTCATGTTGAGGACGTTGCGATGATTCAAGTAGACTGATTCGCGATCGAAGGAATCGTCGCTGATGCCGGCGTTTGCGATGTAATCGCTTAAGAGGGCGGTGGAGATGGCATGCTCGAGGAAAGTGTGCAAGCCGTTTTCGGAAGCAAAATCGTAGATAAAGGGGAAGAGCTTGCTCAGCTTTTGATAGCAATGTAGCCCATAGATGTTTGAAGTCAGGGCTCGCGCGGCCTTGCTGCTGAAAGATTTGTGCTCGTTTAAGTCAAGAATCTGTTGACCGGACAAAAGCCGACTCAAGCCGCTGGGGCTCAGGAAGCAGGCGCTGGCAAAATCTTTTTTGCTCATGTCTGCGATCTGAATTAACTCTTCCAGCAAGAATGCTGTCTTCATAGTATTCTCCTCAAATATTAAATCAGGCGTGCTTAGCTGATTTTTTCTTGAAGGTATTTATCCCACAATTCTTGATTAAACACAGCCACTTCCAGGCTGTTTTTTTCGATCTGCTTTTTCAGGGTTTTTCCGATGTCTGCACCGGGCAGGAGGTGGATCTTTTCATTTTCCAAAGAATGATCCACCGTGTAAACAAGGCTAAAGTTGGGCATGCAAAGAATCACCATTCGAGACAGGTTGCTGTAAATAAGGTGGAACTTGGCCTTTTCTGCTGAGCTGTGCTGAACCATACGCCGCAGATAGGCCGTGCGCCCTGAAGGCGGCAGCTCGAAGGCACCGTAGAAGGGCACGTGCACCCTGCCGGTGTCGATGAATAGTTTGAGAGCATCGTCGGAGAAGAATATAGCTCCGTCGCCGCTTAAAATCTCCTCGAAAAACGAGAGCAAATCTTTCCGTTCGGTGGCTGAGCTAATGACCGGGATAAGGTTCTCTTCGCTGGCCGAGAGCCCGATGGGGCTGAAAATGAAGGAGGATTCGATCTGTCGTTCTTGGGCAAAGCTGGCCAAAATGCCTGGATGGGTCGACCTGATGTGTTCGACGTCCTCACGATTGTAGGTCAGCTTCACTGCGGCATTTTTGAAGACCTTTTCATAAAAGTGTTGTACGTAGCTGCGATCGTTGATTATGGTCATGCTCAACGTATTGTCCAGTTGATGCCCGAAGAGGATGAGCAGCTGATCTTTGAGCAGGATAAAATCGTTGTCGAAAGTGGAATCTGGCTGCCAAAAGCTGAGTTTGCAAAATTCCTGAAAGTTATAGATAAATTCAAGAGGGCTTCGAGTATTAAAGCCGGGCGCAAGCTCTGATGAATAGATAGCTTGATTGAATTTTACCGGACGCTGCTTGTCCCACAAAATGCGAATACGCTTGAGGAGTGAAGGGAGATACTTGGAAAAGAACGGCAGCGAACTGTATATGTCTAGCTCCGTTGCGAGATCCCTGAGCAGCCAATCGGACAGGACGACACAAAAGGTATTCATGATGACGTCATCTGCCAGATACGTAATGCCACGGTCCGGGATTTCCTGCTCCTGCTCGTTTGCCACTGCCCAATCGCGATCGAAATAATATTCCAAAGCGTTCTCCAGGAAAGCCTCCAACTCGTGTTGCGAATTAAACTTGTAAATAATGGGGAAGAGGTCTTTGAACTTAAAATGGCAGTTGGTGGAAAAAATATGCTTAGCCAAAACGCGAGCTGCATTTTGGCTAAACTTCTCTTTTTCCTTCAGGGCGGGGAGACGTTTTCCGCTCAAGATTAAGCTGAGACCACTGGGTGTCATGTAAATATCCATTGCGAAATCTGCTTTAGTTACTTCTGCAATTTCAATCAGTGCATCTAATAAAGCACCTGTAGTCATTAATCCCTCACTCTCTCATGCTTGTCTCTTGTGTTGTTTCGTCCGGATCATTTCCGGAAGGGTAGGTCTCTGTCTGTCTCTTCGTGGCCGCGGAGTTCTTAGGAGTTTTGCGAGTTTTTATTTAGCTTTTTTTAGGAACTTTTCTATTTGCTTTTCGCTAAGTCCGAGTCCTCCTGAAGCGTCGAGTTTTTTGCCGTTCATGCGCAGCGCCGGGATGTACCACACGCCGTTTTGCTCGTAAGCATAATCGTTGCCTTCGATTTGCTTATCTTTGTATTTTTCATTTTCCAAAACCTCAATCAAAGCCTGAGGGTCCAGCAAATCTTTGACATATTCCGCAAAAGCAGCACGATCGTGGCGGCCAACGCGATCAACGTTGGCGGCTCTGAACACACGCGTGTTGTATTCGATCAGATCGCAGCCTTCGTCTTGTGCGAAAAAGAAGCCTTGTATGCCCAGATTGCTGAAATAAGGATTGCTTACCGGCACAGGATTGACATCGCACGGACGCCATAAGACCTCGATGTCCGGATGTTGGTCTAATTGCTTCAGCAAGGCTTCATAACCTCGCATGCAGAAGGGGCAGGTATAATCATAAAAAAATTCGAGTTGACTCATTTCTGTTCCTCACATTTATTCGCAACTTGCGCGTTTGTTTAGTAAAGTATAGCAAAAGGTGGAGTATTTTTATATTATGTAAATAGTATTGTGCGATATTGCAGATCCCCGCAATAAATGTTTGGGTTGAAAATTATGCAATTAAACGAGCTGAAAAGAGACAAAAGGGACGAAATCTTAGCAAATTTGAGTCGCCGGGAGCGCTTCAATGCTTATCTGTGGCTGCTGCAGGCAGTTTTGGGTGTGAGCTTTGCTCTCTTTACCATCGTGAACGATCTAGTAGGCTGGGTCGACTGGCCGCCTTTTGTCTTTAATTGGAGCATTTACGGCGTTTTAGTGCTGGCGGCAGGAGTGGCTAATGTTTTTGTGGCTCGTTCCGCTTTCAAGAGAGCGCGGGAGCTTGTGCAGCACGCGCCGAATGTCGTTGAGAGATACAGGCGGAGGCGGCAAGTCTTGCTCATTATTTTGCTCTACAATATTTTCTTTGGCTTCGGTATTTTGCTGAGGATTGTTCCCAGTGTTATTGACTTTAGGAATCGTGCTTACGTATTGAGTCAACATGTTTCGTTGGAGCGGGAAGGCCGCGAGTAACTGCGCGCTGTACGTGTGTTTGCGTAAAAAACAGAAGTCATGGGGCCCCATGACTTCTGCGGTGTGATGTTTTATGAGCAGGCTGTTTCGATAGCACTGTATCAGCGCTCCGGATTAGCTGCTCAGCTTTTTGATAATGGTTTGTATTTCTCGGATTTTTTCATCTTTATCTTCGTCCGAATCGAAGGACTCGCGCACGCAGAGTTGTAGGTGTTCGGTCAGTACTTCGGTGTTGACCTTTTTCAAGATTGCTATCGTGGCTAGTATCTGATTGGAGATGTCGACACAATAGCGGTCGTCTTCGACCATGCGAATGAGGCCGTCGATCTGTCCGCGTGCGGTTTTGAGCAGACTTAGGTTTTTTTCATGCTTAGCTTTCATTCTCTTCAACGGACACGACTTCGTATCCTGCCTCCGTCACTGCGTGTGTTAGGAAATCGCTTTGTACGATGTCTTTGCTTAGTACGGTCGCGGTCCCGCTTTCAAGGTCGACCACGACGTTGTGGACGTGGGGAACATTGAGTAGGGTGCCTTCGACGGACCTTTGGCAATGCTCGCAGGTCATGTTGTTTATTTTAAGAATTGTTTGTTTCATTTTTGTACCTCCTGCAGCTTGTGTGTCGCTGAATTGGACGGTGTTTGTCGGCGGCGTCGTTGATGGTAGGGCCAGGGTCACGAGTTCCGCCTCTTGCTTGCTTTCATTGTATGGAGTTTCGGGGCTTATTGCTGTATCGCTTGCCGTGTCGGATTTGGCAGCTGTGGCTTTGAAGCCGCGCAGGCGAAGGGAGTTGCCGACGACGAAGAGGGAGGAAAAGCTCATGGCTGCGGCGGCGAACATGGGGTTCAGGCGCAGGCCGAGGGACGGATAGAGGACGCCGGCTGCCAGGGGGATGCCCAAGACGTTGTAGAAAAAGGCCCAGAATAGATTCTGCTTAATGTTGCGCAGGGTGGCTTGGCTCAGTTCGATCGTTGTGACGATGTCCATGAGGTCGGAGTGCATCAGCACGATGTCGGCTGTGTCCATGGCGATGTCGGTACCTGCGCCGATGGCTACGCCGACGTCTGCGCGGGCCAGGGCGGGGGCGTCGTTGATGCCGTCGCCGACCATCATGACGCGCTTGCCTTCGGCTTGGAGTTCGCGGATGACGCGCTCTTTGTCTTCGGGCAGGAGGCTGGCGCGGAAAGAGCTGACGCCGGCTTGTTTGGCGATGGCGGCTGCGGTGAGTTCGCGGTCGCCGGTTAGCATGATGACTTCGCGGCCGCTGTCGCGGAGTGCTTTGATGGCGGCGGCGCTGCTGGGTTTGATGACGTCGGCGATGGCTAGGGCGGCGAGGGGTTGGCCGGCGCTGAGGGCGTAGATTACGGTCTGGCCCTGTTGTTCGTGTTCGGCTGTCCACTCGGATAAGGCGGCGGCGGTTTCGGGGTCTGCGTGCTCTTCGAGGATGCGATTGCTGCCGACGAGCCAGGCTTTTCCGGCTATTTCGCCGCTGATGCCGCGGCCTGTGAGGCTCTGGAAGTCTGCGACTTCGGGGAGTTCGGCGTCGGGGTAGCGCTCGCTGACGTAGTCTACGATGGCAAGTGCTAGGGGGTGCTCTGATTGCTTCTCGATTGCGGCGAGGGACAGCAGGGTGTTGCGGATGGAGGCTTCGGCGTCGGGGTCGGCTGTGGCGTCGGGGTCGGCGTCGGTGATGAGAACGGAGACAACCTGAGGTGTGCCGGCGGTGATGGTTCCGGTTTTATCTAAAAGGATAGTTTCTGTTTCTGCTGCCAGCTCGAGGGCTTGACC
>LFRM01135345.1_pt4 | contig 10244 bp, 9 predicted proteins | sample 618341 | NCBI WGS metagenome assembly LFRM01 (sample SAMN03654438, study PRJNA283298) | anaerobic digester metagenome | isolation source: pool of bioreactors CSTR01a, CSTR02a, and CSTR03a thermophilic anaerobic... | place: Denmark: Kgs. Lyngby | collected 2014-05-21 | reverse complement strand
ATATTCCTCACTTTTCTCGTTGCTATTGTCTTGCCTCAGTTTAACGGTTTCGAGGCCGCTTCAATCGCCATTATTGGCGGGGCTGACGGGCCGACGGCGATTTTCCTTACGAACAGGCTCGCCCCGCACATTCTGGGCTCGGTAAGCATCGCCGCCTATTCCTACATGGCGCTCGTCCCCGTGATCCAGCCGCCCGTAATCCGCTTGCTCACGACGAAACGCGAGCGACGGATTAAAATGGAGCAGCTCCGGGAAGTAAGCAAACTTGAAAAGATTATCTTCCCAATCGCCGTGACGCTCGTCGTTTTGTTATTAGTGCCTTCCTGCGCGCCTTTAATTGGGTGCCTGATGCTCGGTAATTTGATTAAGGAATCGGGCGTCGTCCCGAAACTTACCGAGACCGCAGCCAATTCCTTGCTTTATATCGTCACGATCCTTTTGGGCGTAAGCGTCGGCGCCACCGCGACGGGCGAGCAATTCTTGCGAATTGAGACTTTGCTTATTATCGGCTTGGGCGTGGTCGCTTTTATGACGGCGACGGCCGGCGGGGTCCTCTTCGGGAAACTGATGTGCTGGATTACGAAAGGCAAGGTCAACCCGATAATCGGCGCCGCGGGCGTAAGCGCCGTGCCGATGGCCGCCAGGGTCGCTCACCTTGAAGGCCAAAGGGAAGACCCCGAGAATTATTTATTGATGCACGCGATGGGCCCGAACGTGGCCGGCGTGATCGGCTCGGCAATCGCCGCCGGGGCCTTTATGATATTCTTTTAATAGCAAAATATAAGCGACGCTTGTTAAATAATCAATGATGTTATAAAAATGCTCTGTTAGATATTTTGTGGTTTTTACCGCAGTTACAAAATAAGCGGTTAAAAAAAGCATCTCACCAACATTCGGTTGAGATGCCTTTTAATTAACTAAACGCGCTTTTTATTATTTTGGCGTTCCTTTTACGGGAAATATTTTATTGAGAGTATTGTTCTGTCCCAGATATGCCATGATTGAAGTCTCCTTTTTGTAAAACAGCGGATAATATTAATAAGGAAACAGGAATGTTCCTTGCTGAAGCCTAGATTGGATATATCGTTTTTTATTTGCTCTTGCAAAAAGGGTGTTTCTGTTTAATAATATAATTTGACATATAGAAGATTATAGTTTTCATTCTTGAATTAATTCACCTAATTTTTTTTATAATGCTCTTAAAAAAGGCGAAGCCCGTCGCTTTCAGGCTTCGCTATTTTTTACGTTTACGATTTATTTGTATATTGCGAGAAGATCGGCGAGGATACCGAGAAACTTGCCGGTCGTATGCCCCCAAATCTCCTTATAGACGGCGCCGTTCGCGGTCGGCCAATAAGGGGCGTCCTTCGCGCCGCGGGTCATAATCCCGACCGGGAGCGCTCCTATCATTTGAGCGGAAAAAGCGACGTATAAGGGATGGTAGTTGTGTCCTTCGCCGTACATCGTTGAAGAAGCAAAGGGGTTTTTGCCTAGGACCCATTCGAGCTGGCGAACGGCGATCTGCGCGAGCTCACGGTCACCCAATACTTTCGCGCACGCGGAGACCGCCTTGGCCTTGCTTAAAAGGGTGGCGTGGTACCCGCGTCGGGAAACGGCGATCGGGAAACGGCGGAGATAAATGTTGTCAGCGAGTTTGATTCCGCTTTTCGCCTGGGCGACGAGCGAGGCCATCGCTTCCTCGTCGCTGTATAGCGTTTTCGAATAAGTGTGATCGTTAAGATCGAGTTTTCTTGTGTCGTAGATATATGCCGGGAGCAGCCCATAAGGGAGGGCGACGTCGGCGGTCGCTTTAATATATTCGCCGTATAACTCGATTCCCTCTCGCCACGCCGCGGCGTCGGGATGATTGGGCGCTACTTCAAGAAGCCGCGCAAGCCCGCAAACCGGCGATTGTTCGTGCCCGCGGTGTTCGTAGTTCAAGATTTGCGCGTGATCGGGGTTTTTGTAAAAGAAGCCGCGCAGGGGCTTATCCCACGTCGGGAGTTTTCGTTGTTGGCAGGATAGAACGACGCTGGCGTATTCGGCTCCCTGCTCGAGATAACGAGCGTCGCCGGTCAAAAGATATATCTCCGCCGCCGCGAGCGCTCCCTGGCCGCAAACCTGGGCCGCCGCCCCCGGTCCCCAGCGTTTCGTGTAGAGGCCCTGTTTTCTTCCCTCGACACCAAACCAAAAGTCCTCTTCGGCCGCCCGGCGGCACCAGTCCGAAAACACCGGATCGCGATCTTTATACAGGCGAGCCGCGGCCGCCTCGGCGCCGGCCGCCAAGAAGTTTTCAAACGGCCCGTTTTCCGCAACATTTCTCCTCGTAAAATTCTCGATTCCCTCAAGGACGTTCGGCCGCCAGATTGAGTAAAGAACGGCCATCGCCCGGTAGCCGTCGCCGAAACGGGTCCTGAGGAGCCAGTTCACGCCCCAGCGACCCTCGGCGAGAACCTCGTCGCGCAATTTGCCGTCGGGCAGGGCGTCGGCCGTTTCGAACACGGCGTGGGCTATTTCCGCCGTGCAGATTTCAAATTGGGAGACGTCGCCCGCGTCGTGCCAACCGCCGTGATTGGGCACCATCCGGCCGTCATGATGGAAAGTGTATGAGTTAAGATGGCAGGGGCTGTGGACGCCCGGGACGTCATCGCCGCACCGGAGTGTTTTTAAGAAAGCGATGCTTTTGATAAACGCGGGACGGTAAGGAAACTCGTCCACAACAAAAGCGAAAGTTTCGCGCCCGTCGAGCGCGAGCCGGTAACGACCCGGCTTTTGCAGGGCGGAAAAATCCAAGATATAGAACGAGCCGAGTTCGCTTTCGGCGGTCTTGACCGGGAAACGGCGGCGGCTGCCGTCGCTTTCGTCAATTATCTCGAAATAATCGGCTTTCGCTTCCCCCGTCACGGCGATTTTCTCGGCGGCGGGGAAATAGCCGCTATGACAGAACGCGACGCGGTCGCCGAGCTCCCACCCGTCGACATGGTCGGGCGCGACTTTTTGAATCTCGATGTCCTTAAAATAAAACTTAACGTCGGGAAGCGCCTCGGGCGGGCAACCGAGAAGAACCGGCCCGAAACTAAGGCTTGTGATTTTCTCCCTGGCAAATTCGCCGATTTCCCAGACGACTTGGTTCCAGCGGTTGGGAATCACGCTCGGGGCGTGCCCATAAGACTTATCGCCGCCCGCAAGCCGGAAGTGAAAATAAAAGTTGGGAAATCCGGTCGCTTCCGGGTGGACGGATAGGGAAATTCTGTTGTATTCGCTCCAATCTTCGTCTTCAAAGTTAAGCTTTATCATGCTCGCGGGCCGCGTGTTGTTATCGTCGGCCTCGGCGTTGGTCGAAAGAACGAAACCCTCCGGCGTTCGCTCGAGACTGCCGCGACCGGAGAACGAAAAATCCGCAAGCGGTAGCGCCCGCGTCTTTTCCACCTTTTTTTCCAGCCAGCGTTTTTCGGCGGTCGTTTCATAATCAATTGATACGTTCATTTTCTTCAAAAAATCCATAATCTTTCCTCCTTACGCTTTATTATTATAGTATTTTTTTCGAAAAAAACCAAGCAAAACAAAAAAAGCCCGGAGGCTTTTTATTCAGGCTGCGTAAAGCAGCGCCGTCGCGAGCGCGAAATAGATAAGCAGGGCGACGATATCGATTACGGTCGTGATAAATGGTCCCGAGGCGGTCGCTGGGTCGATTTTCGCTTTTGAAAAGAGAACCGGGATAACGGCGCCCGAGAGATTCGCGACCGTAAGCGAGATTGCGAGCGAAAAAGCGAACACAAAAGCTATTTTGTATATTTCATAGCCATTGTTTTCGGAAAGCGCGAGCAGGGCGGCGGAGAAAGCGAACGAAAGGATGCCGAAAGCGATTCCCAGGATGCCCCCGCGCAGAGTCTCGCGACCGAGGTGTTTTAAAATATCGTTTTTGTTTTCGAGTTTGTTTTTCGTGATTTTCTGGATGGTGATCGCCAGGGTCTGCGTCCCGCTGTTTCCGGCCATGTTCAGGATAACGGGCTGGAAGAAGGCGAGGACGGTCAGGCTTTCCAACGCGAAAAGAAAATCAAAAGCGGAAATTAGAATCACAACGAGGACATTCATAACGAGAAGAATCGATAGCCACGGAAGTCTTTTCCTCACCGAGTCAATCGTCGATTCGTATAACTCCTCGCTATCGGTAAGACCGCCGAGGCGGGCGTAGTCTTCCTCCGCCTCCTCAACAAACGCGTCCATCGCGTCGTCCTCGGTAATGATGCCCTTCAGGACGCCCGCCTCGAGCACCGGCAGGGCGTCGATATCGTAGTCCTTGATTGTCTTGATGACTTCGTCGATGTCATCGTTGACTTCCGCGGCGCGGAAATTCGTGTCCATGATCTCGTCGACCGGGCAGGGGGCTTTGGTAACGATCACTTTTTTTAAATCAAGCGTTCCGAGCAGCCTACCGTTATTATCAACGACGAAGGTCGTTTTAATCGTGTCGGCGTCGGGCGCTCTTTTCACGATCTCGCGCGTGATGTCCTTGATGTCTTTCCCGCTTTCGATGGCGATATATTCGGTCGACATGATGCTTCCGGCCTCGTGTTCCTCGTAGGCCGCCAGGGTCTCGATGTCGTCCCGGGTTTCCCGGTCCAACAGGTTGATTACCGCCTGGCGCTTCTCTTCGTCGAAATAATCGAGGATATCGGTTGCGTCGTCGGACGCCATTTCCTTGATTACGCCCGCGATTTGGCGGTTGGCGACGTCCTCCAGGAGTTCCGCGGCTTTTTCGGGCTCGACGAAAGAAACGATTTCCGCAAGTTCCCTGCGCGTGAAGGCTTCGTATAACTCGCGGCGAATCTCGTCCGGCAATTCGGGGAGCGCCTCGGCGATCTCGTACGGGTGGCGTTGAAGCAAAAACTCGCAGATTTCCCGCGGCGCCGCTTGGCTATCTTTCATCGCCCGGATGATTTTTTCAAGGTCTCTGTTCATGCTTGCCTCCTAAACCAAATTGAGCAGGGCGGTCGCCAGGCCGAAATAGATTACCGTGGCGAAAAGGTCGTTTAAGGTGATGATGAGCGGGCCCGAGGCGAGCGCCGGGTCGATTTTCAGTCGCGAGAAGACAATCGGGACGGCGGCGCCGAACATCCCGCCGAAAACAAGCGATGCCATAATCGAAAGCGAGACGATAAGCGCGATCGTCGCCTTGGCCTCGGTTTTTGTAACGGAGAGAACGGCGTAACTTACCGCGAAGGCGAGAACCGCGCAGACCGCCGCGTTAATGACCGCGACCCGGAGTTCCTTGAAAAGGTGTTTCGCGGTTTTGCGGGGGGTGTTAAGGTCGCCGCGCACGAGATGGCGGATTGAGACCGAAAGCGACTGAGTGCTGATATTCCCGACCATGTCGAGAATCATCGTCTGGAAGAATACCAAGGCCGTTACCTGGCGGATCGCGCCCTCGAAGGAACTGATTAGGCCGGATAGGAGAAAACCGAGCGCGAGCAGCGACGAAAGCCACGGGACGCGGCGAAGCGTTCCCTTAAAAAGGCTCTCTTCCTCGATCGCGACCGCGGCGAGTTGGCCGTAGGTTTCCGTTTCCTCTTTCTCGACGACGTCCAAAGCGTCGTCAATGGTAACGATGCCGACCAGTTTTCCGTCCTCGACGACCGGCAGGACCGAAAGGCCGTAATTGTTCATTTTTGCGGCGGCGTCGGCGGCCTTGTCCTCAACTTCCGCGGATACGATCATTCCGTCGGCGAGCTCGGCGATTTTTATCGGGCTGCGGGCGATGATTAAATCGACGAGTTTGATAAAGCCGATCAGCTTCCCGTTTTCGGTGACGTAGACCGGGTCGATCGTTTCGCTGTCTTCGGATTCGCGGATTAGGATCTTCATCGCGTCCTTGACGTCAAGATCGCTCTCGACGGCGATATAATTCGTTGTCATCACGGCGCCGACCTGATCCTCTTTATATTTGCGCAGATAAGCGAGTTCCGCTTGCGACTCCCGGCTGAAGCGGCCGAGAATGGCGCGGAANNAAGATATCGGTGATGTCGTCGCTCGCCATTTTCTCGAGAATCGGGATGCTTTTGTCGATGCCGATCTCTTTCAGGCAGGCGATCGTTTTTCCGGTGTCAAGGTATGACAAAATATCGGCCAGTCTTTCCGCCGGGAGATTATCGTATAAGAACCGGCGCTCCGTCTCTTTAAGCGCGGGAAATACCCGCGCGAAGTCGTACGGATGCAAGTTCCCGGTCTTCCCGGCGATGGCCTTGTCTCGGCGTTTGATTAAGTTCTTGATGAGATCCGTCGTTTTTTTCATTGTCATCACCTTTTAGTTTTGCCGGGTCCCCGGCAAAAACCACTTAAATATTATACCATAAAAAGCCTTTCGCTTCAATCGGGAAATTTTCATGATTCGCTCTTTTTCGGTAACGCCCGCTCGGAAAGGTAATTTTTGCGGCGTTGTGATTTCCGGAAAAATGCAGATATTTATTTAAAAGAAGATAAAAATGTGATAAAATATATATAAAGAATGGGTGAAAATGATGAGATTGCCGTCATACGTGCAAAAAGCGCTGGATAAATTGGAAAGCGGGGGCTACGAGGCGTACGTGGTCGGCGGCGCCGTCCGCGATTATCTCCTGAACAAGGAACCGAACGACTATGACGTCTCGACAAACGCCCGTCCCGACGAAGTTAGGGAGGTTTTTGCCCGTTACCGCGTTTTCGATACCGGCATTAAGCACGGCACCGTGAGCGTGATGATCGAGAGAAAAATGCTTGAAATCACGACTTACCGGAGCGAGGAGGATTACGAGGATTTCCGCCATCCGAAAAAGGTGACGTTTGTCCGCGATCTTGATACCGACCTTAAGCGCCGCGATTTCACCATTAACGCCCTCGCCTATAATAGAAAGATTATCGACCGCGTGGGAGGAATCGCCGATCTCAAGAGTAAAATCATCCGGGCGATCGGCGACCCCGAGGAACGCTTTACCGAGGATCCTTTAAGGATTTTAAGAGCCTTGAGATTCGCGGCGGAACTCGGGTTTACGATCGAGCCCTCGACCGCGGCGGCCGTTTTGGCCCACGCCGGCTTAATCGCGAAAGTTTCCGCCGAACGGATAAATATTGAGTTGAATAAACTGCTCGCCGCGCCCGCGGCGGCCGCGATTACCGGCGCCTATTTTCCCGTCATACGCGTTTTTATCCCCGAATACCGCGCCCTCGATCCCGCGCCCCATTTGGCGGCGCTAAAGCGCCTGGAGGGTTTTCATCTCCGGCTCGCGGCTTTTTTCCTGCCGCTCGGCGCGTCCGCGCCCGCGGTAATGCGCCGGCTTAAATACAGCCGCGCCGCGGTTAAGAAAACCGGCTTTTTGGTCGATAATTTTTCCCTGGAGTTATCGGGAGAAGAAGAGCGGCTCGTTTCGCTCCTGTTGCGTTACGATTATCGGGATTTAATCGATCTTATTGATTTGCGCGCTGCTTATTCCCCGCGCGCGGAAGACGCGGCGGCGCGGGAGGGGCTTATGCGCCTTTACCGCGAGCGCGAGTGTTTTCGGCTTAAGGATTTGAAGATCGGCGGCCGCGATTTGCTCGCGATCGGTTTTAAGGAGGGAGTCGGGGTCCGCCTGGCTTTGGAGCGGATCTTATCCGAGGTCGCCCTCGGCAAACTCCCCAATCGCCGGGAGGCGCTCTTAAAGCGGGCCGGAGAAATAAAAAAGGAGGGATGAGCGTGGATTATCGAAAAAAGCATTATTATAAAAAAGTTTTTTTCGGGATTTTCGGTTTTTTAATTATTCCCGCATACAGTTATTTGTTCGCCCTTAACGGTCCGGGCGGCGACTTGATTATCGTCACCTTTTCGCAAATCGGCTCCCGTTACGGCGCGATCGAATCGCTTATTTTCTGGGGAATAATGCTCAGCCTATATTATTTTTTCTTCCTAAGCTATCTCTATCAACTTACCGGGGAGAAAAATATTTTTTTCCAGATCAATTTGGCGCTAAGCTGCCTTTCGATTTTGGTGACGGTGTTTTTGCCTTTCGCGCCGACGATGTTCCCGATCGCGGGAAAACTTCATAATATCCTGGCGCGGGTGTCGGCCGTTTCCTGCGCCGTGACCCTCCTGGTCTTTGTATTTATTTACTCGAAGATTGACCGCGCCGTCTTTATCAAAAGCCTGATCGCTTTTCTCGTCGTTTTGGCATTTAACGTGTTGATTCTGATTAACTACGGCATTAGCAGTCTGTTTCAAATTGTTCTCGCCGCGACATTCTGCCCTTATTTGTATTTGAATCTATTGTTCCTGGAAAAGTCGGATAAGTTCAATATTTATGAGGTTTTGGAGAAGGCGGCGGCGGAAAGAGAGGACGGCATGGATATTTTTTGAGCGGCGCGCTTGACACGGAGGTAAAATTATGTGGTTGTATTTGAAGAAAAATTTCGCTGTCGTTATCATGATTTTAATATTGCTCGCCGTCGGCACTTTTTTCGTCGTTCTTCCCGGCTTGGATTTTATCAGGATATTTTCCGTTATTCTTGCCTTATATTTAACCGGCGCCGCCGTTTATATTTTTATCCTCGCCTTGAGGTCGAATCTGGAGGGAGCCATTCTTAACAACCGCGCGGCGGCGTTCGCGGCGGCGGCGGGGCTGCTTACGCTCGCTGTCCTGACGGTTATTTTTCCCCGCTTTATGGTGTTGATTGTGATTTTCTTGGTTTTTATCGCGACGCCAACGATCACCCTTTTTGTGAGGACCGATAGGAAAGCTTATTTCCGGAAAAATTTTTGGAAATATATCCTGGGGGCGGTTTTGCTTCTATCCGTCGAACTATTGGTCGATATCGCTTTTATTATCGTGGGTATTATTTTTTACGGACTCGCCTGTCTTTTGATATATCTTTTGATCGCCGGCAGCCGGCATCCGGAGAAACCCAATCTCGTTGATAAATATTTGGTTCGCTACTTGATACTATTAAGCAAAAAAAAGAAGTAATACGAGGAGAATTTTATGGGAAAAATTGATTTGGCGATTATCGCCTTGACTTTAATATTTGTGTTGTTGGGCTTTTTTAAAGGATTCGTTAAGGGAGCGCTCTCGACCGCCAATTGGCTTTTGTCTCTGGTGGCGCCTTTTATTCTTACCAAACCGGTCTCGCGGTTATTGATGAAGACCGCGATTCACGACCGCATCAACGAAAAAGTCGCGACCTGGATAGCCTCGAAAGGCGATGCTTTCAGCCAGCCTTTCGCTTACGAGGGTTACCGGGAACAGCTCACGGAGGCGATCAGCGAGCTCGGCCTGCCGAAGTTTCTCGCCTCGCTGATCTCCGACGGCATAAATATCGCCGACGCGCCGGAGGGACTCACGCTTTCGGAAGTTCTCGCCCCCGCGTTTTCTAATATTATCGTGACCGTTTTGGCCGTTATCATGATCATCGTCTTTTTCATGATCGTCTTTAAAATCATTATCTCCCTCTTCAGCAAACTTTTCGAAAAAGGCGTTTTGGGGTTCGTGAACCGGATTCTGGGCGCGGGGTTGGGCCTTGTGAAGGCGTTTATCATGATCAGCGTCCTTATGCTTTTGGTCTCGGTCTTAAGCGGGGTCATCCCGTCATTGAACGAATTTTTAGTCGCGGATTTAAGACCCGAGTCAGCGGGATTCGGGATCGGGAAATATTTCTATGAACGCAACCCGTTGATTGAGATTTTTAAAGGAACTTTTTCCCTTGACGGGATATTCTCTTAAATAAAGATTCCCATTATTTTCATCCCCGTTTTATGATAATTTTTTCTCGGCGGTTCAAGATATAAAGAGAAACCGTCGTATCCGGGGTGGAATAATGGGAATTATTGATTTTTGCGTTATCGTCATTTTTTCTTTCGCGATCGTCCGCGGGTTTTCGGCCGGCCTCGCGAAGCAAATCTTCGCCTTCGCCAATTGGTTTTTGGCGCTGACGCTCGCGGCTCTTTTCGCCGGGCCTTTCGCCCGCTATCTTAACGGCACCGTCCTTTATTCTTTGCTTGAGGAAAAAACGGCCGCTTATCTCACGGCGCGCTCGCCCGCTTTCGCGGCGGCGCTCGACCACGCCGATTCCGGCGCTCAGATCGGCGCGGCGCTCGGCGAGTTGGGCTTGCCGGGCTTTATCGGGGATTTTATCATCCGGCGCGCGGGCGTCGTCGCTCCGAGTCCGGGAGCGACTCTCGCCCAGGCTTTGGCGGCCCCGGTCGCGGAGGCGGCGCTTTACTTTGCCGGGTTTTTATTTTT
>LFRM01001317.1_pt1 | contig 10244 bp, 7 predicted proteins | sample 618341 | NCBI WGS metagenome assembly LFRM01 (sample SAMN03654438, study PRJNA283298) | anaerobic digester metagenome | isolation source: pool of bioreactors CSTR01a, CSTR02a, and CSTR03a thermophilic anaerobic... | place: Denmark: Kgs. Lyngby | collected 2014-05-21 | reverse complement strand
CCCACCGCTCCCTTATGAAGGCTCTCGGTTGGACAGACCGTGAAATTCATATGCCCATGATCGGCATCGTTAACGGTGCGAATGAGATCATCCCGGGACATATCCACCTGGATAGGATTGTCTCCGGGGTGAAGGCGGGTGTGCGTGCTGCAGGCGGCAACCCGGTATCGTTTCCTGTTATCGGCGTCTGTGATGGCATAGCGATGGGACATACGGGTATGAAATACTCCCTTGCCAGTCGTGAGATCATCGCAGACTCCATCGAGATCATGGCTACCGCCCATCCTTTCGATGCCCTGGTGTTTGTCCCTAACTGCGACAAGATCGTCCCTGGCATGCTTATGGCGGCGGCGAGGCTTAACATCCCATCGATCTTTGTCTCAGGAGGTCCTATGCTCGCAGGCCATGTCCCCGGAGGCTCGGTCAACGGCATGAGCCTTTCGACGATGTTTGAGGCTGTTGGCAGCAATGCTGCCGGAACGATGAGCCAGGAGCAGCTGGACATGTTTGAGGACAGCGCATGTCCGACCTGCGGTTCATGCAGCGGCATGTACACGGCCAACAGCATGAACTGCCTGACCGAGGCAATCGGAATGGGGCTTCCCGGAAACGGGACCGTCCCTGCTGTCTACAGTGCCCGTGATCGCCTGGCAAAAGAGGCTGGGTACAAGATCATGGAGCTTCTGGAAAAGAACATACGACCTTTGGACATCATGACAGCGAAGGCATTTGAGAATGCCCTGGTTGTCGATATGGCCCTCGGTTGCAGTACAAACACGATGCTCCACCTTCCCGCCATCGCCCATGAGGCGCATGTGGACCTGGATATTTTCATGGCCAACAGAGTCAGCGCAAAGGTACCCAACCTCTGCCACCTTGCTCCGGCCGGTCCTTATCATATCGAGGATCTCTACCAGGCGGGGGGTGTCCTGGCAGTAATGGGTGAGCTCGACAAGAAGGGCCTTCTGGACGGTTCGTTGCAAACCGTAAGCTGCAAGAGTATCGGCGAGCTTTACAAGGGTGCGGCCAATCACAATCCTGAGGTGATCAGGCCTGTGGACAACCCTTACTCTGTCACTGGCGGCATCGCCGTGCTGCAAGGTAACCTTGCCCCCGATGGTGCTGTGGTCAAGCGTAGTGCTGTCGATGAGGCGATGCTTGTCCATAAGGGACCTGCCAGGGTCTTTGAAAGCGAAGAGGATGTCATCAAGGCTATCTATGCTTCCGAGATCAAAAAGGGTGACGTGGTGGTGATTCGCTATGAAGGGCCCAAGGGAGGACCGGGGATGCGTGAGATGCTCAGCCCGACCTCCGCCATAGCCGGCATGGGGTTGGACAAGGATGTCGCCCTCATCACTGACGGAAGATTCAGCGGTGCGACCCGAGGAGCCTCTATCGGACATGTGAGTCCGGAAGCGGCTGAAGGGGGGCCCATCGCCCTGGTCCGGGAAGGGGATCTGATCAGCATCGACATCCCGGCAGGGAAGCTTGAGCTGATGGTTGATGAAAAAGAACTGGAAAATAGAAAGAAGAGTTGGAAATGCAAGCCTAGTCCCATAACCACCGGCTACCTTGCCAGGTATGCCAGGCAGGTGACCAGCGCATCGACTGGGGCGATTTTCAAGCAGTAAGACCAAAAATACCAAGGAGAACCTACCATGCAAATGACCGGAGCACAGATAATAATTGAGTGTTTGGCCGAACAGGGCACGGATGTCGTATTCGGCTTCCCAGGCGGGGCAGTGTTGCCCTTGTATGAGGCCCTGTATCACAACCAGCATAGGATAAAGCATATCCTGACCGCCCATGAGCAGGGTGCCAGCCATGCCGCAGACGGATACGCCCGTTCAACAGGCAAGGTAGGGGTGTGCATATCCACCAGCGGGCCGGGAGCCACCAACATGGTGACCGGAATTGCAACCGCCTACATGGACAGTGTGCCCATGGTTGCCCTTACGGGAAACGTGACCTTGCCTCTGCTGGGCAAGGACAGTTTCCAGGAAGTGGACATCACGGGGATCACCATGCCCATCACAAAGCACAACTACATCGTCAAGGATGTGACTATGCTTGCACAGACCATCCGAGATGCCTTTAGGATCGCCCAGGAGGGGAGACCGGGGCCTGTCTTGATAGACATCCCCAAGGATGTCACCGTCCACACGACTGACTACGTCTTCCAAAAGCCGCTTCCGATCTCGCCTAGGACCGAACGCCTGAGTGAGGAGAACTTGGATATGGCCCTTGCTATGATCGAAGAGAGTGAGAGGCCCATGCTCTATGTCGGCGGGGGTGTGATCAGGGGTAAGGCATCTGAGGAACTCGGTACATTCGTAGACCTTATCGATGCCCCTGTCTGCACCTCCCTGATGGGGTGTGGGGCGATAAGTTCCTACAACGAACGCTTCACCGGTATGGTGGGAATGCACGGCTCGAAGGTATCGAACATGTGTGTTTCCGCCTGTGACCTGCTTGTGGTGGTGGGCGCCCGTTTCAGCGACCGGGTGGTAAGTAAGGCGAGCGGCTTTGCCCAGAATGCAAGGATAATCCATATCGATGTGGACCCGGCTGAGATCGACAAGAACATCAAGAGTTTCTGTCATGTCATCGGGGATGTGAAGGTGGTGCTCTCTGAACTGAACAAGCGCATCACAAAGCCCCATACAAATGAAAAATGGATGGATCAGGTACGCTCCTACAAGTTGCGTTATCCTATCCGTTTCGATAACGAGAGTCAGCGTGCCAAGACTATCCTCAAGAGCCTGCAGAAGGTCCTTCCTCCGGAATTCTTTATCGTCACCGAGGTGGGGCAGCATCAGATGTGGGCAGCGCAGTTCCTCAAGCATGTACAGCCCGGACACTTCTTGACCAGCGGAGGGCTCGGAACCATGGGGTATGGCACAGGGGCTGCGATCGGAGCCCAGGTGGGCAACCCCAAGAGCAGGGTAGTCAATGTGGCAGGGGACGGAAGCTTCGGAATGAACTGCAATGAGCTTGCAACCATTGCACGCTATAACCTTCCTGTGATAATCCTGTTGATGAATAACCACACCTTGGGTATGGTGCGCCAGTGGCAGACACTCTTCTTTGACAACCATTACAGCGAGACAACGCTGGATGGCGGTGTCGATTGGATGGTTCTGGCACAAGCGTATGGGATTCAGGGCCGTAAGATCGGTCTGGACGATGATCCCAGACAGATCCTGCAAGAGGCCTTGGACGCCAACGCTCCCTGTGTCATCGAGTGTGAGATTCCTATGGACGACAAGGCTTACCCGATGGTGGCCCCTGGGGCATCCATCGATGATATGCTTGGCGTCGGAGAGCTGGGCGACTACTGAAAAACGTAAGAGAGTAACTCAAATAGGGACATCCCGAAGGCAGCGCTGATATTTTCCAGCGTCTGCTTGCGGGGTGTCCTCTTGTTTTTCTCGATATAGTGTATCTGGCTTCTGGTTAGATGAGCCCGATCCATCAAATCCTGTTGTGTCATGTTTTGTGCAAGGCGCAATTGACGGATTGCTTCCCCAATCATCTTTGTTTCCATAGCAATGAGTATCCGTCCTAAAACAGGCATTTGTCAGAAATACGTCAAAAACCATGGAAATAATACCCAATGGGGATAAATGCCCTCGTAGAAAAATTGAATTGTACCCAACAATCGGATTTGGACGGTAAGAGGACGCCATATTCGCATATATGTACAAGTGATCGAACCGATAAAAAATTGCATCTGTTTTTCCAAAAAAGCGTCATAGGATGCTATACTTACGAGTAGAATGAAACCCAGGGGGTTCAGATGGAAGAAAATATGCGGGAAATGTCTTTGGAGGAGTTGGGAGCAGTCTGCTCCAACCTTGCCAAGACCTGTGAAAAGCAGATGAGGGTGGAGGAGGCTGAACTCTTTTCCAGGCTCTCTTCCTATTATGAAGAACTCTCCTGCCAGAGGGCACGAAAACACAAGGGAGCTTCTTTCAAGGAGCTCTCCGATCTTGTGGAGAAAGACCTTCTTCAGGGGTATGCCGAGGCTAAAAAGGCAATTGGGAATGAACATGACCGTGGCGCCCTGAGAGCATTGGTATGGGGAGAGAAAGCCTCGAAGCTGCTGAAGAGTCTGCTCACAAGATACGAAAGGCAGGGCAATGCCCTCTTGGAGGGTACCAGTGTCTATGTCTGCGATATCTGTGGATTTGTCTATGTGGGGGATCTCCCCCCGGAAACCTGTCCTGTCTGCAAGGTCCCGAGCCTTAAGATTCTCCCTGTCAGAAAGGAGGCCATCTGATGCATGCAGTAAGAAACATACGGCTCTGCACCAAAGATTGCATCTGCCTGTTTGTCTGTCCTACCGGAGCTACCAATACTGAAACCGGCCAGATTGACGCATCAAAGTGCCTCGACGGTTGTCGCCTTTGCGTGGATGCCTGTCCTTCGCATGCCATCTATCTGTTGCCAAGGAACTATGCAGACCAACAGAAGAAAAGCGATACGGTAAAGGGAGTGCTGAACAATCTTGCCAGAAGCAAGGCAAAGCAGGAGGCTCTTGCCCTGAGCATAGCGTGTGAGACTTCCGATCCCATTGTCAAGCAACTTGCCGATACACTCGTAAGGTCAAACAGGATAATCCAGGAGGACCTGCATAGGGAGAGTGGTTTCATGCTCCCTCAGGACGCTATCACCAAAGAATTCCTGGAGGGTCTGCTGGCAAGCAGCAGTGACAAGGAGTTTCCCCGGCAGGCGGTCGAAAGGCTGCTGCAGTTGTTGTAGGGCTTGTATCAAAATTTAAACTGAAACGTGGCTTCGATGCCAGCAGACCCTACCGTATCGCTCGGAATCAGAACCGGAATGCGGGGAGATAAAGAGAGATGAACAGGCAATGGCCCTTGCAAGCGAACACATGGCCTTGCCTGTTTGTACCCTCCTAGGGTGAGTGAAAATCAAAGGAGACGGGTGCAGGGACTTTTTGCTTTAAGAAGGCCATCAGGAAGCCTTCTCTCCGGCTAGGTTGCTTCTATACTCAGGATCCTGTTTGCAAAAACTGGATGGAGAGGTGCCGGACCCTTATCAATGTATGAGGGATTTTCATATATGGGGGAGACGTTGCTCTTGAAACGAAGGTTTTTGGGAAGAGACCTTGTGAGGAGTTTGCATGAGGTATATTGAAGTCACATCGCTTTCGATGGTTCTTATACTATCCATTTTCTTTGATATGCTGAGATTTCCCCTGCTGACCAAAGATAGGGGTAGCCAAAGCTTCGGAGAACTGTCCATAGGGTTTTCATATTCATCATCCTCTCCATGGCCGTGAATGTCAGCAAGGATGGGTATCTCACATATCCTGTGCTTGTCGGGCAGACCCTTTGGGCCCTGCACTTTCTCACCTTTGCTTTTCTCCTTGCCATGTGGGCGCATTTCAATGCGCTGAACATCATCTCGGATGCAAAGCACATCTTTAGGTTCTCCTGGATTCATGGCGCTCCCTTGGGCCTTTTGACGGTGGTGACACTGACCGACATACCCTTGCAGCGTTTTTATCCGGTAAACGCAGCATATGAGCATCTTCTGCCCGGAGCAGGGACCTACTGCATGATCGGCCTGTCAGTGTACTACGCTCTGGCCATGGTCATTCCCACCCTCTACCACCGTAAGGACCTTCAGGGCCCGTTCCTCTTCGTCTCATTCCTTCTGCCTGCCACCTTCCTGGTCTCCTTGATATCCTTCTGGGCAACCCACAGCTATGCCCTGTTCATGGTGGTCAATGCCTTCATGTTGGTCCTTCACTATCTGATCGGACAGCGTGATTCCTTTAGGGTAGATGACCTGACAGGCCTTCCCTCCAGCTCCCTGCTTCAGCGGAATCTTATTCGTATCTTCAGGACCAAGGCTTCCTATGTGCTCATTCTGATAGATATAGAGAACTTCAGGAACTTCAACGTCCGCTACGGCCGGCAGCTTGGGGACAAGATGTTGGTCGCCCTTGCAGGGTTTTTGAGCACCCTAGGTAGCTGGAATGAGGTATTCAGGCTTGAGAGTGACCGTTTTTGCCTTTGCATGCCAGCCTTGGGCAAAGAGGGTGCCGATGCCCTGATTGCAAGGATACAGGAGCGGATGGGCAGGTCCTGGGAGCTTGAGGGGGCTGAGGCAGACATCCAGGTAAATCTTGCAGTGATCAGCATACCCGAACAGGTCTGCAACCTTGAAGAGCTGGAGCAAGCGACAGACCGACTGTTTATGGAGATGAAGACCGGACGAAAGGACTCTGTGATTGTCCATACCCGGGAGGATTCCATCATTCAGCAACAAAAGTTGAATATCATCACAGCCCTGAGGAATTCCGTGCGTCATCCCGAGCAAGTGAGGGTAGTATACCAACCGATATATGAGTTGGAGAACGGACGCATGATATCAGCGGAAGCGCTTATGAGGATAGAGGACAGGCCTCTCGGATGGTTGGAGCCTGCCGATTTCATTGCCTTGGCCGAACAGACCTCCCTGATAGTGCCCCTTAGTCATATATTGCTTGCTGAGGTGTGTCGGATGGTCAAAAGGATTCCTGAGGGTTCCCTGGAGTGTGTTGCAATCAACCTGTCAGGCAAGAACATGGAATTGAAATCAGTAGGGAAAATACTTCTGGGGATACTCGAGGCTGAGGAAGTTGATCCTAAGAGGATCTGCTTTGAAATTACCCAATCGGTACTCCTGCAATCGTATGAGAGGGTGGCCGGTGTGATGCAGGAGCTTTCGCAACAGGAAATTACTTTTGCACTGGATGATTTTGGTACGGGGTATTCGAACGTGCAGGCACTGATGGATCTGCCCTATCAATTTGTAAAGTTCGACAAGAGTGTCATACAGCGGTCGACCGACAATCCGCAGATGCTTATCTCGTTGGTGGGTATGATGGGCAAGATGGGCAAGTGCACCATAGCTGAAGGGGTGGAGACCGATGAGGAGCTCTTGTTGGTCAGGGATATAGGTTTCGACCGTGCCCAGGGTTTCATACTCTCAAAGCCGTTGGACGGGGAGGCCTTGCTTGAACTGCTCGGAAGGTCTTGAGGATATTCCTACCGGTCTGTCGGGTTTCTTTTCTCATAGAGATAAATTCCAAACACACCCAGACTTCCTACCAGGGCAGAGGCCCCTGTACTGATCCAGAGCAGGTTCATGCTGTGCGACGCTATGATGGCCCCTCCGACCAAGGGGGCTATTGCATGACCGGTTCCCATGATGATGGGCAGGATGGCACTGAAGCGTGCCCTATGGCTGATGGGGGTGTTGTTGGCTATGTAGAAGTGCTCGTTGGTCGCCGATATGATCTCCCCTAAAGTAAAGACAGCGGTCAAGATCAAAAAACTCAAGGGAAGCTTGGCAAATGCATACAGGGAAAAAGCAACAGCGTACAACAACCCCGAAATGACCGTATTGGCCAGTGGGTGGAACCTTCTGAGTTTGCTTACAAGCAGGGGGGTAAAGAGAACAACCACGATTCCATTGAGTGCCATCATTTTTCCATACAGGGGGGCACCTTGCAGTCCAAACAGGTCAGTGGTCAGCAGGGGTAGGGCGAAGAGGGTCTGGCTGTAGGCATAGCTGAAGAAGGTGATGAAGAATGCGAATAAAATGAGTTTTGGTCTGGTCAGCAAAGCCTTGATGATGCCTCCCTCTTCCCCTTTCTCACTCGTCATCCAGTCAAGGCTCTCCCGCAGCACCTCCTTGGATGGCTTTGTCTCCCTGATCTTCCACATGACCAGCAGTGTGGAGAGGATCCCAGCCAAGGCATTGCCCCAGAACAGCCATTTTGGATTTGCATAGAAGAGATATCCTGCAATGATGGGACCAAAGGCATACCCCAGGTTATGGCCCAGGTAGAGCAGGGAGAATGCAACCTGGCGGTCCTTGATGGTGGTGACGTCGGTCTTGAGGGCTTCCCTGGCAGGATCGACCGCGCCATCGAAAAAAAGCCCTATAAGTATCAAGAACGGGATGATGGGACTGCCTTCCCAGAAACCGCAGAGGATGAAGCACCCGTCCATAAGCAGCTGGGAGGCGACCATCACCGGTTTTCTCCCTATCTTGTCTGCCAGCTTGCTTCCCAGGAAAGAGCCCGGCACATAGAGCAGGGAAGCGACTGTCATGAAGCTGCCAGCCTCAAGGGCCGAGTAGCCTAGCCTTTGGGTTAGGTAGAGGGCGAGGAAAGGGTAGACGAAGATGCCCACCCCATTGATCATGGTTGCAATGAAGAGCACATAGACCGACTGGTTCAGCCCCTTGTATAGCGCGAGTGGGTTTTCCACCCGCCACTTCATAGGATAGCCTCGATTGCTTTTGCCAGCCCGTCCTCAGAGTTGGAGGCTGTGACTTTATGGGCGTGGCGCTTTATCTCATCAGGAGCGTTGTCCATTGCCACTGAGTAGCCTGCAATCTTGAGCATCCCCAGGTCATTGAAGTAGTCTCCGATCGCCATTGCCTGACTTGTCTCGTAGCCATATGCTTCGCAAATTGCTTCAAGGGCATGGCCCTTGTCGACATCCTTTGCTGATATTTCCAGATACCTGGGTCCTGACAGATAGATGTTGAACAAGGAGGAGTACTTTTGCTGTAACTGGCTTTCCATCTTCTGTACAGCTAGAGGGTCCTCGCTCATAACCAATAGCTTGTAGGGAAGTTCCCCATTATTGGCACAATGATCGGGCAGTTCATCAAAGGGAACAACCCTCCCCTCGGTTTTGGAGACAGAGGTCTCAAACGCCATCCAAGGGCTTTCCTTCTGGATATACCAACGCCTGTCTGTGTAGATGAAGGACTCAAACCCCTTGCCCTCCAAAAAGGAGAGCACTTTCTGTGCATCTTCCCAAGCGATTGGATGGGATGCGAGGATCTTCCCTTCATCCACGACAAGGGCTCCGCTATAACAACCCAATGGGCCTGTTATGCCCAGCTCTTTCTGCAATACCTCAAGGCTTGAGGCTTTTCTTCCGCTACACAGGGCAATGGTAATGCCCTTCTGGTAGGCTTTGGCGATTACGCGCTTGTTTTCAGCGGATATCTGGTGGTTGGTGTCAAGCAACGTTCCGTCTATATCGGTACAAATGAGTTTACAGTCAAACATGGCAATATAGTAGTATAAGGGAGAGTTCTTGTATACCAGCTCTTGTCTAAGAAGCTGTAGCCAATGGATCTGTAGCTTAAACAGGAATGCTTGTATTGGCCTTGGGGGGGTAGTCCCCGGTACATCTTAATCAATTTGTAAAGGAATACCCATTGTTTGATTACTCTTTTGAAGTAATGCAAGGACTAGTCTTAGTATAAATAGCGATATATGAGTATTTATTGGGTTTGTTTGTGTTAAAGCTTCATATATGATGCTTTAGAAGAAACGAAATTGGGAATAGATAGACTCTATAACCTTTTCCTCTATACCCACTTCTGATGCAGTTTGCTTCCAGCCTTTCACCCCTAGGCATACTTCTTCAACGATGCTTTCTGCGCGGCCTCTGACAAGATTTACCCGTTTTCCACACTCCTTGAAGTCCTCAAGGGTGAAATGATCCCTTTTGCCCTGCATGCTCATCTGATGTTGGGAAACCCATTTGCTGCTTGCCCTATAGCTGTAGGTAAGGTCATATGCAGGTGCTAGGCTCCACATACCCTTTCTGTCCATAAGAAAGGAGATGTTCTTCACATGGTCATCCTGATTCCTGGCAACAATATTGAAAGCCATCCTTCTGAAGAGTTGTTCGCGACTTTTTTGACCAAGGTCCAGACGATCCATCACTTGAAAAGCTTGTTCGTAGCTATAGGCATCAGGCTGGTTATAGTCAAAATGAGCCAAAGCACCCAAGCTTTGCATATGGATCTTCTGCCCATCATCCAGGCGGTCAAACCTTTTGGTCATGAAGTGATTTCGTCCATTTTCAGAGTAGAGACGACAATCAGCCATAGCGATATTGCAAGTTTTTGCAAGCAGGGAGTATGCATACTCGATCAGGGTGAAGCCTTTGCTGTCTGAAACATCCTTATCACCATTGCCCGTTATGCCGTCAAACTTCAACAGCCAGTACTCAAAACCCTCCGGTGCTGGTACCTGCCCTGATCGGGTCTCGTGGGTTGTAGGATTGAAGGCGATGACAGCCTTTGCCCGGGCTCCACCAGCAGAAGAGCCTACCTGCAGGATTTGTTTGAAGGCCTTGCTGTCCAAATCCCTGTCATTGGGGTCGAGCACTACAGAAATGGATTTCCTTTTTTCC
>LFRM01321201.1_pt1 | contig 10246 bp, 9 predicted proteins | sample 618341 | NCBI WGS metagenome assembly LFRM01 (sample SAMN03654438, study PRJNA283298) | anaerobic digester metagenome | isolation source: pool of bioreactors CSTR01a, CSTR02a, and CSTR03a thermophilic anaerobic... | place: Denmark: Kgs. Lyngby | collected 2014-05-21 | reverse complement strand
AGATGTGTATAAGAGACAGAGCTTATGGATTGGATTATGGACGGGAAATTGCACATGGGTGAAAAATTGAATACGGAAGAGCTCGCGAATCAATTGGGTGTGAGCCGCATGCCTATCCGTGAAGCATTGAGCAACCTGGAGAAAATGGGCCTGGCCGAATCTGTTCCTTATGTCGGAACCAGGCTTATCAAGCTGACAAAAGACGATGTCAAGGAGATCTACATAGCCCGGCAGGCATTGGAACCGGTTGCGGGATATCACGCCTGCAAGCATGTTACCGAGGAGCATATCAGACTGCTTGAAAAAATCAACTGCCAGTACAAGGTAACCGTATGCCAGGACGAGGTGCCTGCAAAGGATGTATATAAAATCAACCGATATTATCACTTTACCATTTACAGTATAAGCGGCCTGCCGAGGATCTGCTCGATGATTGAATCCTTGTGGGACAGCTTGTCCTTCTTCAAGCTGATTTATGGCCAGAAGTTCATTAAAGATGTTTATTCCCGTGAAAGAATGATGGAGGAGCACGACAGCTACCTGGAGGCTCTGAGGGAAAGGGATTCCGAGAAGCTGTACCGTCTGCTTCAGACGAACCTGGCGCGCAGGATAGAAGATATCCCTTACGACGCGTCGGCATATTTTGAGGAATAAACCCTCATTATAAGCTTAGGAGAAAATTATGGATCAATATTTATTCAGCCTTCCTGAGAACATCAGGGAGAAGGATTTTATTGTAGCAACATATTATATTAAGATAGACAGGGATGTTGACATTGTAAAAAAAGCGTCATCCCTTGCCATAGGGCAGACTATAGGAACTTGGGTGCCGGTTCCCGGCATTACCGATGACATAAGGGAAAAGTATATGGGCAAGGTCATACAGATATATGATGTTCCGCCTGTTGACCTTTCAACACAGATAGAAGAAGAGGAAAGGCAGTATCTGATTCAGATCGCGTACCCCACGGCCAATTTTACACCCGACTTTCCCCTGGTTATTACGGCCCTGCTTGGGAATGATGCTTCCACATCGGCCCAGGTCAAGCTGCTTGATATCGAGTTTCCGAAGGCATTTGCAGAGAGCTTTCCGGGGCCCCGATACGGTATAGAAGGCATCCGGAAACTGACCGGTGTAAAGGACAGGCCCCTTCTTCTGAACATGATCAAGCCCTGTACGGGACTGACACCCGAGGAGGGAGCAAGAATTTTCTATGAAACGGCCCTGGGCGAAGTGGATTTGATCAAGGATGACGAGCTTTTGGGCAGCCCGGGCTACAGCCCTGCATATCAAAGGGTAAAGGCATTTAAGAAGGCTGCACAGGCCGCATATGAAAAGACGGGCAGAAAAGTCCTGTATATCGTAAATGTTACGGACGGCGCCCTTACCATAATGGATACCGTAAACAAGGTGATTGAGGCCGGAGCGGAAGCGATAATGGTGAACTTCGCGGCTGTCGGCTACAGTGTGCTGGCCCGGATTGCAAAGACGGTGCATGTGCCGATCCTGGCCCATTGTGCCGGAGCTGGCATGTTCTATGAGGGCATCCAAAGCGGCATGAGCTCAACCCTTGCGGTCGGAAAGCTTCCAAGGCTGGCCGGTGCCGACACGGTCATGGTTAATACTCCGTACGGCGGATACCCGATGCTGCGCCAGAAATACCTGCAGATTATACAGCAGCTTACCTTTCCGTTCTATGATATAAAACCTGTCATGCCTTCCATTGGAGGCGGAGTTCATCCCGGCATGGTCGAGAAATATATGAAAGAGCTGGGCAACGATATAATTCTGGCAGCCGGCGGAGCCATCCAGGGACATCCGATGGGAGCGGCGGCAGGTGCCAATGCAATGATGCAGGCAATAAAGGCGGTTATGAACGGCATACCTCTAAGGCAGGCAGCCGGGGAACACAAGGAACTGGAAGAAGCGCTCAAGCTTTGGAATAAATAAAACAGATGAAGACAATATTAAGATAAGCAATCAATCGGTTTGGTTGCTTATCTTTTTTATATGACATTGTTAATGGATTAACAAAAAATCTAAATGATTATTATTTTCAATTAACTATTGACACATATGTTGTATTTATATATAATAAGAAACACAATATATTGTGCAATGAAGGCCAAAAGAAGGTTTAAAGAGAATAGATGGCTGTGTCTGCAGCGGTACATAGGATTGGAGGAAGAGTATGGAACGTTTACTGACAGAGGAATTCTTAAATAAATATCGGAATGCAAAAAGCCCGCTCAGCCACATAGGCGAGTTTGTATATCTTAGAACTTATTCCAGGTACCTGGAGGATAAGAAGAGACGGGAAACCTGGTTTGAAACCGTAAAGAGAACGACGGAGTACAACGTCAGCCTGGGAATCAGGTACAAGGAGAAGATGGGTCTTCCCGTCAATATGGAAGAGGAAAAAAAGGAAGCGGAGCTTTTGTTCGACAGGCTGTTTAACTTAAAGACCTTTACCTCGGGTCGGACCCTGTATATGGGAGGCACCGAGGTTGTGGAGATGTATCCCCTGTCCAATTTCAACTGTGCTTTTACGAATATAGAGAAGTTTTCGGACCTGGTTGAGGTATTCTACCTGCTTATGATAGGAAGCGGCGTAGGTGTCCGTATATCCAAAGAGATGACGGCAGGGTTTCCCAAGGTCCGTCATGTCATGCTTGAGGGAAGGTACGATGAAACCATAAGGGCCAGGACCCCGAAGGAAGACATGGAGAATACCGTATGCTTACTGGACAGGAACAACGGCTCCAATGCGGTTATCTTGGTAGGAGACAGCAAGGAAGGCTGGTGCGACGCGTTAAGGAGCTATTTTAACTTAATTTCCCTTGACGAGTACAAGGATGTGGCAAGAATAGTCATAGATTACAGCTATGTACGGCCGGAAGGGGAGCGTTTAAAAAGATTCGGCGGCAGGGCTTCCGGACACAAGTCATTAAAGAGGATGTTTGAGAAGATAAATAAGGTGGTAAACCGGAGAGAAGATGGGATGCTGCAAACCATAGACCTGCTTGACATTGCCACCATAATCAGTGAAAATGTCGTATCCGGCGGGGTTAGAAGAAGCGCAATGATGGTCATCTGTGACGAGGATGATTACGGGGTTATTAACGCCAAGCGCAACATTTACAGGTATGCCGACGGCAAATGGATAATCGACAAGGAAATATCCCACAGGAGAATGAGCAATAATTCGGTTATATACTATAACCGTCCCTCCTTTGAAAAAATCAAGGAAATTATAGATTCGATAAAGATAAACGGTGAGCCCGGGTTTATCAACGGCGCGGAGGCCCTGCGAAGAAAACCTTCCTTTGAAGGCTGCAATCCGTGCGGTGAGATTCTGCTCAGGTCGAAGCAGTGCTGTAACCTGACCACCAACAACCTGATGGGATTTGTAAAAGGGAATGTGCTTGATGAAGAAGAGCTTAAGGAAACCCTAAGGCTTTCCGCAAGGGTGGCAATCCGGATGACCCTGATTGAGGCCGAGCTTCCGGAATGGAACAGGGTCATGCAGGAGGACCGGATTGTCGGGGTATCCCTTACCGGCATGATGGATATGGTGAACAAGACAGGTTTAAGCTATGACGGCCTGGCGAATCTGCTTGGAAGGCTGAGGGAAGAGGTCCACAATGAAGGCAGACGGTACTGCGCAGAGCTTGGCATAGAACCTCCAAAGCTTATGACAACCATAAAGCCGGAAGGAACCCTGTCAATGCTTCCATGCGTCAGCAGCGGCATACATTTTGCCCACTCCAATTATTATATACGAAGGATTAGAATATCCGCATCGGATCCGCTGTTTAAGATGATTGAAGCCCAGGGAAGCTACCCCGTATATGACGAAAACGGAACCTCCGATGGCGGAAGCCCAATCTAGGTCATTGAATTCCCCGTCAAAGCACCGGAGGGCAGGACCAAATACGATGTGAGCGCCGTTGAGCAGCTTGAGCTTTATAAACTGACAATGCAGAACTGGACGGACCATAACTCGTCGATTACCGTTCATGTAAGGGAAAATGAATGGGATGATGTGGCAAGATGGCTGTATGAAAACTTCGACTACGTGGTCGGCATAACGTTCATTCCGCTTACGGAGGAAACCTATCCACTGCTTCCATATGAGACAACCACAAGGGAAGACTATGAGGAGCGGGTAAGCCGGATAAAGCCGATAGATTATGAGCTCCTTGCATCATATGACAATTCCGACCCGCATGACATTACGGATGCCGACTGTGAAAACGGTGTATGTCCTGTAAGATAAATACGGATAATAATAGGGCATGTGTGATTCCAGGTGTGCTTTTCGGAGCCTCACATGCCCTAATTGCTTGTTTTAATCGGAACACCGCATTGCCCTTATTTACTGCTTCCAGGTGGATGGCGAGAACAACAGAAGCAGAGGGAATATCTCCAGCCTGCCCGCCAGCATATTGAACATCATGACTAGCTTGGACAGAACGGAAAAGCCTTCGAAATTGCCCATCGGGCCGACCGACTCCAAGCCGGGGCCGATATTGCTCAGCGTGGCCAGGGTTGCGGTAAAGTTGGTGGTTACATCAAAATTATCCAGGGATATTATAAGGAAAGACACAGCAAATATAATCATGTAAGTAATAAAAAAGATAATTATTGAATGGAGGGTTTCCTTTTCAATCTTTTTGCCGTTAAGCTTAAGTACTTTTACGCTGCGTTTATGAACCAGATGTGACATTTCCCTGCCTACCGCCTTGAACAGTGTAATAATACGGGAAACCTTCATACCTCCTCCCGTGCTGCCTGCGCACGCACCGATAAACATGAGCAAAACAAGCACCTCCTTTGAAAAGGAAGGCCAATGGTTGAAATCCACCATGGCATAACCGGTGGTGGTTATGATTGAGGTAACTTGAAATGCGGATTGGTGCAGCGATCCCAAAAACCCTTTGAATCCGCCCGTATTCAGGGCTATAAGGATAACTGAAACGGCAACTATTACAGCATACCACCTTACCTCTTCTATTTTGAAGGCATCTTTAACCCTGCGAAGAAGTATCAGATAGTAGAAGTTAAAGTTTACTCCGAACAGGAACATAAACAGGCCGATTACAATTTGCTGATATGTCGTATAGGAAGTCAGGTTGCTGTTCTTAATTGCGAATCCTCCTGTTCCTGCCGAACCGAAGGAAAGCGTTATCGCATCAAACAATGGCATTCTGCCGGCAAGAAGAAGCAGGATCTGTAAAATCGTCAGACCAATGTATATGCCGTACAATGTAGAAGCACTTGTCCTCATCCTCGGCACAAGCTTTTCCACTGAAGGCCCGGTGCTTTCGGCACGCATAATATGCATGCTCTCCCCTCTGGCAAGCGGCAAAATGGCAAGGATGAAAACCAATACACCCATCCCCCCGATCCAGTGAGTAAAGCTTCTCCAGAACAGCATGCTGTAATCGAGGGCTTCAACATCGCTTAATATGCTGGAGCCCGTGGTGGTGAATCCCGATATGGTTTCAAAAAGGGCATCTATAAAGCCGGGTATCTGTCCGCTTATATAAAACGGAAGAGTACCCAGCAAGCTGAGAACAACCCAACCTAAGGCAACGGATACGAAGCCTTCTTTGGCAAAAAAGACCTTGTTTTTAGGTTTTTTAATAACAAGGGGTATGCCAAGCAAAAGGCAAATGCCGATAGTAATAAGAAATGCCAGTCCGCTGCCGTTTTCGCCATATATCAGTGCGACAATGAAGGATAATGCCATGAAAGCGGCTTCAAAGCACATTATCCAACCTAAAACATGCAGAATAATCGATTTGTTCATAATTACTCCTTATGCCGAATCTTATGTTCCAACCATCATGTTATGCAAGAATATCATTAAGGTCATTAAGGCCTTTGTTGGTAGTTACTATAACAACGGTGTCCCCCTCCTGTATATAGTCCTTTCCATTGGGGATTATGATTTTGCCGTTCCGGTTTATACAGCATACCAGTATGTTGGGCTTTATTCTCAGCTTTTCAAGAGGAATGCCAAGAAGCTTTGCATTGCTTCTTGCATAGAACTCCAGGGCTTCCACCTTGTTGCCTATAAGCTTGTACAGGGTTTCAACATTGCTTCCCTTGGAGTTTTCCATGGCCCTGACATGCTGTAAAATACGGTGGGCCGTAACCAGCTTGGGATTGATAATAATACCAAGAGGCAGCTCGTCGACTATATTGTCATAGGTCATTCTTGTTATCTTTGTAAACACCTTTGCTTTTGAGCATTTGTTGGCATACAGCGCCAGAAGTATGTTTTCCTCGTCGTAATTGGTCAGGGCGGCAAATGCGTCCACTGTTTCAATGCCTTCCTCCAAAAGAACATTATTCTCGGTGGCATTGGCATTTATTATCATCGCGTTCGGAAGCAGGTTGCTGAGTTCCTCGCAGCGATCCTTGTTTTGTTCGATTATGGTTATCTTGATATCCGAGTCTTCCAGCATTTTTGCCAGATATACTGTCAGGGTGCTGCCGCCAACCAGCATGATGCTTTTGCTTCTTTCTGCATGAATTCCAATCTTCTGAAAGAAGTCGATGGCATGCTTGTGGGAGGCAACTATTGATATTATGTCCTTTGAACGGAGTTCAAAGCTGCCGGAAGGGATGAATACTTCGTCATCCCGTTCGACTATGCAGACCAGAACCTTGCTGTGAAGATCTGTCAGGATATTCATAATCTTCATGTTATTAAGCACCGAGTTTTCGGGAATTTGGAATCTTAGCAGCTCAACATTTCCCTTGGCAAAGGTATCTATCTCAATGGCGGAGGGCAGATTTATCAGAGCCGCCATTTCTGTTGCGGCCTCAAGCTCAGGATTTATGGTCATGGATAATCCCATTTCTTCTTTTATGAAATCAATTTCTTCATTGTATAAAGGGTTGCGGACTCTTGCTATAGTATGGCATCTTCCAGCCTTTTGAGCCACCAGGCAGCACAGAAGATTAAGCTCATCCGAGCCTGTAACGGCTATTAAAAGATCGGCCTTTTCGATGCCTGCATCCACAAGAACGCTGTAGCTTGCACCGCTGCCCACAACGCCCATGACATCCAAGAAATTGGTTACATTATCGATGACAGATGCTTTATTGTCCACTACGACGACATTATGCCCTTCCTGGTCCAGGTGCTCGGCCAGGGTCGCTCCGACTTTTCCGCATCCAACAATAATTATGTTCATAACAATATCCTTTCCTGTTTTGATGTTATCTAATTATAGCATGTAAAAAACAGATTACCATATGAATTTATAGCACATTCATGCAATTTTATAATCATATTAATAACCGTATTATATATAACCATTATGCATGATTACATATAATACGGCTGTTATATAAATCATTATTATTGGTCAATCCACCAGTGTAATTCGTCCAAGCCTGAGATTCCTTATGGCTTTTTCTTTCAGATCAACCGTATACTTAGGAGAGATATTGCTTTCGTATTCTTTTGCAAATTCCTCTTCTTCTTTTTCGGTTATGGCTGCTTCCACCTTGCTGTCATAGGTTGCCGAGGAGTTGTTGTTAACCATGCGTACCACATAATATCCGCTTTCGGTTTCAATAACATCGGAGATTTCGCCGTTTTCCATCTCAAGCATGACTTCCATCAGGTTTTCCGGATAATAGGTGTCGGTTGGCAGGAAGTAAGAAGACCTGTATATCAGTTCCTTCTCGTCTTCGGGAACAAGCTTCGACCAATCCTCGGTTTCCAACGCCTTTTCCCTGTAGGATGTGATTTTCTCCAGCGCGGTCTGTTTCTTTACCTCATTGGCTTTGTTATCATCGGATTCCTCATCATCCGTTTCCGTTGGTGCGGTTGATATGAACAGGTACTCGATGTCATACTGCCTGTAGTCTTCATACTTGAACTCAGCCTTTATTGCTTCATCATCAATATCCAGGGAATCTATCACATCCTGCTTGAATCGCGTGGCAAGAGTGTTTCTGGTAAAGACATCCCTGAGAAATTCAGGAGTAAAGCCGTTCTCCTTCAGGAATTTCTCACTGAGTCCCAGGTCGTTGATGAATGAATTGACGTTTTCCTCGACCTTTTCGGACTCTTCTTCGGTCAGGGTATAACCATTGGCTACCGCTTCTTTATATAAAATCAATTCGTATACAAAATTATTAATAGCTTCCAGCTTGGCATATTCGCGGTTTGACATGGATGGATAATTGTAGTTGGCCGAATCCCAGTATGTGCCGCCATAAAGCTGGTCAATATAGTCGTAATTTGCCTCTATGGTATAGATATGGTATTTCATATCCTCAAGATAATACTTTTCACCATCAACAACTACCAGGGGTCTCTTGTATAATTGATCAATCAGCAACGCTGCAATCAATGCCAGGCCTAATACGGCAGCGGCTGCAACCCATATCATCGGATTAATTTTTATGTGTTTCTTTTTGGGTTTTCCCGTGTCCTTTATAATCTTCTTTGATTTGTTCACGTTGTTACCTCCATTGTATCATCATGATGACTATTTTAAACGTTTCTGTCAATAAGTCAAGAGAAGCCACATATTTTTCATAGTTTTATGCATTTTTTACAAACCGGGTGCCGGAACCGGCAAGGATTGGAAAGGATTGCTCATGTTAATATTCGGCATTGTTTTGTATAATTATTATATTATAATTTATTGGAAGATATTATAAAAATTAGCAAATGAGGGCGGCAGTATGGAAACGTATAACGAACGGGCCATAAAGATTATCGATGAAGTTAACAAGGTGGTTATAGGCAAGAGGGACATCATCAGCAAGGTTCTTACAGCAATTTTGGCCAAGGGACATATTCTGCTGGAGGATAATCCGGGTGTGGGAAAAACCACGCTGGCACTGGCATTCTCAAAGGCTATGGCGCTGAAGCACAACAGGCTCCAGTTTACACCTGATGTTCTGCCAACGGATGTGGTCGGCTTTCACATGCTTTCAAAGGATGGAGAAAGCTACAGGTACAAGCCGGGCGCAATAATGTGCAACCTGTTTCTTGCGGACGAAATCAACAGGACATCCAGCAAGACACAGTCGGCGCTTCTTGAGGTTATGGAGGAAGGAAAGGTTACTGTGGACAGCGTTACGCGGGATGTACCAAAGCCCTTTGTAGTTATTGCAACGCAAAATCCCATAGGCTCGGTAGGAACGCAGATGCTTCCCGAATCACAGATGGACAGGTTTATGGTCCGGCTTTCGATGGGATATCCCGATATGGAGAGCGAGATAGACATATTAAAGCAGAGACAGAACTCCAATCCTCTTGAAAATGTGGTGCAAGTGGTGGACCGGGACGAGATACTGCATATGCAGTCTCTGGTTGAAAATGTATATATTCATGACTCGATTTATGAATATATAACGCAGCTGGTACAGCAGACAAGGACCAATCCTCTGATAGAGCTGGGAGTAAGCCCCAGAGGATCCCTGGCATTGATGAACATGGTGAAGGCCACGGCGTTTCTTAATGAAAGGGATTACGTCCTTCCTTCCGATGTTTCATCCATATTCAAGGATGTGGCAACGCACAGGATTATTTTAAAGCCCAAGGCAAGGGTCAATAATATTACCGTGGACAACCTTTTGGATGATATACTGCGGACGGTAAAAGCACCCCGGATATTGGCGTGAAAGGGCACGGTTATCATGCTTCGAAACAAATTTAAATATATCGTTATCCTGTTATTGGCCGGATGGCTGGCAGTTCTTTATGACGACTACCACACATGGATTCTTTTCCTTGTCACTGCAGCCGTCCCCCTTGTCATGCTTGAAACTCTGATTTATACAAGCAGAATGCTTTCATTTGAGTTGGTTTCATCCACCCATGTGGTAAACAGGGGGGATGATGTGCCGGTATCCGTTCAGATTACCAACTCTGCATTTCTGCCGATTCCTAATATACGGATAACATTGGCCTGTTATAACTCTTTTTCAGGCGGTACTTACAGCTGCAGGGAGGAAATATGCGCATGCGTCGACAAGCGCTCGACGACAACCCTGACCATGAACCTTTCATCAATGCATATGGGAAACATTTATGTAGCTATAACTAAAGTGCGCGTATATGACTATCTTAGGCTTTTTTCCTTTAGAAAAAGAAAAGAGACCGGAATAAAGGTTGCGGTTCTGCCGGCCTTTCATGAGACAACAGAAGATTATCTGAAGTACAGTCCCAAAATCCAAGTCGAAAGCGATATTTTTTCGCCGTTT
>LFRM01040940.1_pt1 | contig 10246 bp, 12 predicted proteins | sample 618341 | NCBI WGS metagenome assembly LFRM01 (sample SAMN03654438, study PRJNA283298) | anaerobic digester metagenome | isolation source: pool of bioreactors CSTR01a, CSTR02a, and CSTR03a thermophilic anaerobic... | place: Denmark: Kgs. Lyngby | collected 2014-05-21 | reverse complement strand
CATTCTAGGTATGTAGATACTAGACGCATGGGAGCGTGCCCGCAGATGCTCGTTCCCTTTGAAGGAAATTTGAGAGATGCCGGTACGCTAGGGCGAATAGACGTGGAGTCAAGAAGTCGCGCAGACCGCCACCCTAAAAAATAGTATTGCTGCTCTGGCTAAGGCGCAGCGTTTCATTGCGAACCTCCGATGCACCGTGCCATGCTTTGGGAAACGTTTCCCTGTTCCAATGCGAAGCTTCCGCTGCCAATACGACGCTCAATGAAACCTTCTGCATTCAACTGGTTATAGGCTGACTCGACTGTATACATACACCGACAGGAAATTATGCGCAGGGTCGTCACTCCAAACTTTGACCGACTCTAGCTGGGCATGCTTGGACAATTGGTCTGCATCACTTCAATAAAATGGAGGGGGCATTCATCCATTTTGAAGCTATGATTTCGTTTACCAATTATGCTCATCAGTGATTTAGGAGCTGCTGTCAGATCATGCGATGCGTCCTATCATCTTCATTCGTCCGTTGGAGTGATCTTGTCTCTTCCGTCGTGGCCGGTCTGATTTCGGTTATCGTCAACTACGGCGTCACTTTCGTCTTGAAGCTTCAGGCAGCCAAGGCTGCTGGCCTCATTCCTAGTCACCGCCCAGACGACCATACCCTACGCGGAAGTAGTCCGGCCTTGCCTGACCTCGGCCGCCGTACTCATGGCTTTTCCAGCAGCTTTCATCACTACGTTGACGGGCCTAGTACTGCTGGACACCAACGATGGCAGTCTCGCCAGCGCTATGGCCCACGCGGTGCTTAATGCCTAGTTGCTACAACAGGAATCGAGAACAAACATTACTTCAATACTGGTTAACAAAAGGGCGAATTGATGTCAGCACCTTCCGGTACACCGACCCATCACGACCAGCATGGTCGTTATCCCGAAGCCGTCACCGTTAATGACTTCCGGCGGAATCTATCGGCAGTGCAGAAGCGCATCGACGCGGCCTGTCATCGCGTTAACCGTGATCCAACAGCGGTGCGCTTGCTGCCGGTTAGCAAAACCAAACCTGAGGCTAACTTACGCATGGCATACTTGGCGGGCTGCCGGATGTTGGGCGAGAATAAGGTGCAGGAAGCCTATCGGAAGTGGGAATCCATGCAGGACTTGAGTGATCTGCATTGGTCGGTCATCGGTCACTTGCAAACCAACAAGGTTAAGCTGGTGGCGCGATTCGCCTCCGAGTTCCAGTCGCTGGACAGCCTACGTGTAGCCGAAGCGTTGGATCGTCGCCTGCAAGTCGAGGGACGTTCGCTGGATGTGTTCGTACAGGTCAACACCTCCGGCGAAGCCAGAAAATACGGTTTGGCTCCCGAGGAGGTGCAGGACTTCATCCAAGCGCTACCAGCGTTCTCGGCGCTGCGTGTGCGGGGATTGATGACGCTTGCGCTGTTCTCCGGCGAAACCGAGCGAGTGCGCCAGTGCTTTATATTGCTACGTACCTTGCGTGATCGATTGCGTCAGTGTGCGCCTGCAGATATTGAGCTAGATGAATTATCGATGGGTATGTCTGGTGATTTTGAGATCGCCATTGAAGAAGGTGCCACTGTAGTCCGGGTTGGGCAGGCTATCTTCGGTGCCCGTGCCTTGCCGGACAGTCACTACTGGCCGGATGGAATTCTAGGGAAGTAACTATGACCGACAACACTTTTTTTTCCGCACAACGCACATTGCGGCTGGATGTGGTCTCGGTGCAATCGCAAGTAGTCTATGGCCGAGTAGGGAACAACGTCGCAGTTCCGGCTTTAGAGGGGTTGGGGTTGTCGGTGGCTGCTGTGCCCACAGTGATGCTCAGCAACACGCCGCATTACCCAACGATGCATGGAGGCGCGTTGCCTATTGAGTGGTTTGATGGCTATTTGCAAGATCTTTCGGCGCGTGGAGCATTGCAGGCGCTTCGTGCGATTCTGATTGGCTATCTTGGTACCCCAGCACAGGCACAAGCCTTGGCCCGTTGGGTCCAGGCTCTGTTGGAAGAGCGTGCCGACTTGCGCATTGTGATCGACCCGGTGCTGGGCGACCACGACCACGGTATCTATGTCGATCCTAACTTGGTCGATGTTTACCGCCGAGATTTGCTGCCAATGGCTGTTGGACTGACACCGAATGGTTTTGAGCTGGCACACCTGACCGGGCTGGAGGTGAATGATGTGGAAAGCGTCGTCACTGCTGCCCGTACTTTGCTGACAGGGCGCACGCAGTGGGTCGCGGTGACTAGTGCCGCCCCTTATACTTGGGCACAGGATGAGATGCAGGTGGTACTTGTTACCCGAGGGCAAGTGGAGATCTTTGCACATCCGCATATCCAAGCCGCCCCTAAGGGCACCGGCGATCTGTTCTGCGCCACCTTGACCGGACACTGGATGAATGGACTTGGACTATCAGAAGCCACCTCCCTAGCGTGCCGTCAAGTTATACGCGCACTGTGCCACACAGAGCAGGAGCGATGCGCCGAGCTGTTGTTACCGTCGATGATGAATAGTCACGGTAACCACGAAGTATGTCTGCGTGAATACGTACGGCAATATACCTACCGAATAGGATCTGAGGACTCTTCCATGAAGCCAACTACTTCCCACTTGATGCGAGCCTATGCCCGCCAGCCTGTTTCATTCGTCCGTGGTAAAGGAGCTCTCCTATGGGATGAACAGGACGTGGAATATTTGGATGCCATCGCGGGTGTCGCAGTCACTAGCCTAGGGCATGCCGAACCAGAGGTTACCGCCGTCATTGCCGAGCAAGCCGGTATGCTGTTGCACACTTCTAACGTCTTTCGCATTGACTGGCAAGAACGGCTGGGCGAGCGCTTGTGTGAAATGACGTGTATGCAAAAGGCCTTTTTCTCCAATTCTGGCGCTGAAGCCAATGAAACTGCCCTCAAACTAGCAAGACTGCATGGTCACCGCAAGCAGGTAGCCGAGCCGACAATTCTCGTGATGGAGAATGGCTATCATGGCCGTACCATCGCAACGCTCTCCGCTTCCGGAAATCCATCTAAGCAACAAGGTTTTGAGCCATTGCTTGCAGGCTTTATACGGGTGCCGTACAACGATATCGAAGCGGTGAACCGAGCAGCAGAACAAACCTCTGATATTGTTGCTGTGCTGATTGAGCCTGTGCAGGGCGAAGGCGGCATTCGCGTTGCCAGTGCTGACTACTTGCGGGGATTGCGAACTTTGTGCGACCAGCACGACTGGCTGCTAATTCTCGATGAGATCCAATCGGGTATGGGGCGCACCGGTGCTTGGTTCGGACATCAGCACGCGGGTATTATGCCGGACGTGATAACTCTGGCGAAGGCTTTGGGCAATGGCTTTCCCATTGGTGCTTGTCTAGCGCGTGGCGCAGCAGCCAACCTATTCTCTCCCGGCCAGCATGGCTCAACCTTCGGCGGCAACCCGATGGCATGCAGGGTAGCTTGCACGGTGATCGACATTATGGCGCGTGACCGAGTGCCGGAACGGGCCGCGGTGTTGGGCGCTCGCCTGCTCGCGGGACTCCAGAGGGCTCTGGGCGATAACCCGAACGTTATCGCTATTCGAGGCCAGGGTCTGATGGTGGGCATTGAGCTAGACAAGCCTTGTAAGGAACTGGTCGGACGGGCGCTAGCTGAACAACGCCTGCTGATTACCGTGACCCGCGACACCATTATCCGGCTACTGCCGCCGTTGGTTTGTAATGAGGTGCAGATCGACGAGATTGTGGCGCGTGTCTCCCGCTTGCTGTTGTCAAGCGAAGTAAATAGTACGGCACCGGTTGAAACAGCAGCGTCGATGGAATCAATGACATGACGCAGAGACCTAAATACGACCATCCCACAGCCGAAAACTCCTTCGACTGCTTTGGTGGTATTTTCGTCAGCGAGACCCTGGCGCAAGCGGTCGAAGTGCTGCACGTGGCCTATCGACGTTATTGCGACGATCCCATCTTCATCTTATGTACTATTTGTGGGCATGTGTCGTTCGGAACTTTAGGTGTTTGCGTTGTTTCCTTGCTGTAGCCGAATAACACAGCTGCTGAGCCGAAAAGGGCCGCTTATAGGTAGCTTGAAGCAAACTGTTGAGGCAAGACACACGTGTGAGCTGCCTTGCAAACTGACTGTTGAGTGTTTAGCGATTTTTTAGGGGGTAATATGACTGAAAGATTAAATCTTGGTAAGTCCGCCACAGATTTGTATCAGACGGTGGTAGAACTGGATCGACGAGTCTCCAGAAGCTTGAACAGAGCAGGCATTACGGAAGGTTTCTCGCATCTTTTACGGCTGCGCGCATCTCAAATTAATCGGTGTGCTTTCTGTGTGAGGCTGCATGCTCGGGATGCTCTAGCAAGCGGAGAATCAAGTGATCGTCTAGCTGTTCTTGCTGCATGGAAAGAAACTGATTATTTCACTTTGAAGGAGCGCGCTGCGCTGGAGCTTGTAGAAGCAATCACGTTAATTTCAGTTGATCAGCTGCCGGACGTAATTTATGAGCAAGCCGCAGAAAACCTCTCCAACGAAGAAGTCTCAGCCGTTGAGTGGCTTGCTGTTGTTATCAATACATGGAATCGCATTGCTATTTCTAGCCGCTACCCTGTTAGGGCGTAAGTTAAGCTGGGAAAGTTTCGAAGGTCTGGGCAAGAGATTGTGTTGGAATTAAAGTCCACTCAAGGAAAGCATCGGCAAGTGAAAGTGCGAATAGGTCATAACAGTGTGGTTGAATGTTTTGGCTTTATGCAAAACAACACCCCACAGGCGGCTAGGCACGCGGCGGATATTTCTTCAAGGCTAGCCTACACGCTTGATTGCAAAATCCTGACTGAGTAGTTGGGGTCGCAAACGTCCAATTCGACCCAGTTGTATTGTTTGAGACGGTAGTGTTATGCATCAAAATTCAAAGCAGGAATTACTTATGAGCTGGGAAATAAAGTTAGACGCTGATTATGTTGACTATGCGTATTGTGAAAAAAATCACCTTACACAACATATTTCTCGCGTAGACCGCAAAAGGTATTCTGAGCCCAGTAGCGGTTATCAAGAGCCAGATAATGACGTGATGGAAGATATCTACAGGGCAGACTCTGATCATGGGGTATTTGAATGGGTTGTAATAGCTCGGCGTACTGGCTTCAATGCATATGCTGATATTGATGATGTGAGTCAAATTAAAGTGCCGGAGAAGTGTGAAGTCTCAATGCCCCCCGCCTTCTCGATCAGGGAGCCTTGACAGTGAGGATCTAAAGGACTGCGATATCATCGAGGGCTTTCCCCTTGAGTTGTGCGCTATGCTTTATAAGAAGTAATTGCAGCGGGAATTCACCGACTTGCGCATACTTTCTTGAGCAAAATGTTATATTTCTAAAGGATATTAATAATGGCATTCTCTGAGCCAGAAAAAGCTGCATTATTAAGTGTAAAAGGGGTTGGGCCTACTGTGATTAAGCGATTTGAAGAAATAGGGATTGATTCCTTCAGTAAGTTATCTGCTCATAATGCAAAAGATATTGCCGAAATGGTGGCTTCAATGCTGAGAACTACCTGCTGGAAGAATAGTCCTCAAGCCTTGTTAGCTGTGGAGTCGGCTATTGAAAAAGCGAAGCAGGGCTTGTAATGGCTTGTGCTCACATAACAAGTCATTGACCATCTTTGACGATGAAACGCTCGCAAGCGTGCACTCATACGCTAGGCGTTATGCGGTATCGAGGATTTGAGGTTTATATATGAATAATGCTAAGGCGGATGCGGCACTCTATCTTTTAACAGGTCTCCTGCAGCGTCTGGAAGTTGATCGCCCAGGGATGCTTCAGGAAATGATTGAAGGTGTCGCAAGTGATCGTGCTTCACTTCGGGAAAATACCGAAAATAGGCAACATATTGATAAAGTATTTGATGAGGCTATGGAACTGCTAACTCGTGCCAACATTGCATAGTCAGTCGCACAGTACGCGGCCGTCGAACACTATTGGCGTGACGCCGCGATGGTTGGCGTTATGCGCATAAATCGTACAAGGTGAGTTATGGAATATATTGATTGGAGCGACTTTCAGAAAGTCGATATTCGTGTTGGAACTATCGTCGATATTGAGGACTTTCCAGAGGCTCGGCGGCCTGCATACAAGCTAAAGGTGGACTTCGGGCATGAGCTGGGTATTAAAAAATCTAGTGCCCAGATTACAGCTCTATATACAAAAGAAGAGCTGCTCGGTAAGCAGGTGCTAGCAGTAGTAAATTTCCCACCAAAACAGATTGGCCCCATTATGTCTGAGTGTTTAGTTACTGGTCTGCACCGCCCTGATGGTTCTGTAGTGCTATCAGCTGTTGATATGGAACTACCCAATGGAACAAGGTTGGCATAACAAGTTCAAATAGTTTCGGCTGCAAAAAAGTCTGACTTCCACCGGACTCACTAACGCTTGCGGTATAACGAAGTGTTATGCAAATGAACAGCTGGCCTCGGAATGAATGCCGTTCCAGCTGTTCAAATCGGCTGGTAATGCCGCTTAAAACCATCGCTTCGGATATTGTTTCCCAGAAATAACTCGATGGTATAGCACCCCAAACACCACAATCAGAACAGCTCCTGCCGCAACAGGCATCAATAGAAAATCCCAGTGTTCACCAGCAAGCATAACAACCAGGGGATTGGCCCCTGCTGGGGGGTGAATGGTATTGGTTAGCATCATCAAGCTTACCGCTAGCCCTACTGCCAACCCCAAAGTCCAAGGGGTAACACCCACCAAGGTTGCCACGGAAAGCCCAATCGCAGTGGTTAACAGATGTCCCACGATAATATTTCTTGGCTGTGCTAATGGACTTTCGGGCAACCCAAAAAGAATCACCATGGTCGCGCCAAAGGGAGCCATTAACCAGACGGAGGACTGAACTGCGCTACCTAAGCTGCTTAGAGCGGTAATACACAGCATTGCCCCGAAGCCTGCTAACAAAGGGACAAAATGACGTGAAGTGATCAAACGTTGATACATGAGGTTATATCTCGTAGTAGACAGAGTGGTCTACCATGATAGACAGACTGTTCTACCTGTGTCAAGATTCAACTATATGGTCAGAATGTGTGGATAGTTATGGATAAGAAAGAGTTGCTAGTTCGTACCGCTTTTAAATTATTCTATATTCACGGCATCCACGCTGTGGGTGTGAATCTAGTGTTGGCAGAGTCCGGTATAGCCAAAAGAACGCTTTACCATCACTTCCCCAGTAAGGAACATCTAATAGAAGCGGCAGTTCGTCATCGCGATCGTAGTTACCATGCATGGCTTGTATCTAGACTAGACGCTGTGCCTGCTGGCAAGCCTGCTTTACTAGAATTATTTAATGCCTTGAATGATTGGTTTCACAGTCGGGTGCCAGATCTCGACCACTTCAACGGTTGCTTCTTCATCAATGCTAGCGCCGAATTCGGTGACCGAGACAATGCTATCCATCAGGCTTGTGCTGAGCATAAAGCTGGTATATCGGCGCTGATTCGAAAGCATGTTGACGAATTATCCCTTCCAGATGGAATAATAGTGGAGATTACAAACTTGGTTGTTCTACTTAAGGAAGGATCAATATCGCTGGCTCATGTTCAGGGAAATCTTGACGCAGCGTTGGAAGCTAAAGCAATACTGGAGAGTGTTTTACAAGACCGTATTGCTGACAAGTAAGTTGGAAGGAGGCTTCAGGAAAGGCGTAGCCAATTGAGAACAGTCTCAACTTTCATGCAAGCGTATCGGGCAACGGAAGGGAATCTAGCATTGTATAACAACACCGACTACACGGGTGCTCTTCACCCGGCTTTGCTCTGTAAAGGCCAGAGGGTCATCTGTTGAGCGGTATTGATGCTTGATACGATATAGACCGTAGTTCCATCAAGACACAGAGCATTCGACTAATCCATATTATCTATAAATATCTTTTGTATTACGCGTATAGCCAGTTCCATTTCACGTTCTGTATAGGCGGCAAACCCAAGTAGAAATCCTGTCTGCGTCGGTGTGGTGATGTACAGACTAGACAAGCCCGTTAGTGCAATTCCTTTTTGTTTGGCGTGCTCTATAACCACTTTCTCACTGATTCCGCATATCAGTACACAGGGCATTTGCATCCCACCTAAAGGAGGTAGTGGTTCAAGAAAATCTTTAAGGTGCACACGCACGAGCTGTTCAAGTGTTATTAAGCGTTTGGCATAGACTTGACGCATTTGCCGAATATAGGCTCCGAAGTGACCATTTTCAATAAAACGAGCTAGGGTTAGCTGGGAAATTGCCGCTGTATGCCCATCTTGCAATGTTCGTGCAGTGGTCATCGGAGAGACGAGCTGTGTTGGTAAAATCATGTAGCCAATGCGCACACTAGGAAAGACAGACTTGGTAAAGGTGCCGATATAGATGGTGCGCTGGTAAGGGTCTAAACCTTGCACGCAAGCGGTTGGTTTTCCCGCGTAATGAAACTCACTGTCATAATCATCTTCAATGATCCAAGTTTGATTGTGTTCAGCCCACTCAATTAATTCTAAGCGACGCTCAAGCGATAATGTCGCGCCTGTAGGGTATTGGTGCGAGGGTGTTAAAGACACTGCTTTTGCTGGCGTGGGGTGCTGTTTTAATAGGTCAACACGTATGCCGTGCTGATCTACCGGAATAGGCACAGGGATCAGCCCAGCTGCCTTAAAAGCTTTACGAGCACCTTGATACATAGGGTTTTCAGTAAGAATACGATCACCCTCATCTAATAAAAGCTGTGCACATAGAGCGATGGCCTGTTGTGAGCTGGTTAATATTAAAATACGTTCTGCTGTCGCATGAGCGCCACGTTCTAAATTCACATAGTGAGCAATGGCATGCCGCAGTTCTTTAGTGCCTTGCGGATCGCTGTGTTGTAACACTTTAGATCGATACTCTCGAATCACTTGTCGCCCTAGACGCTCCCATAGCGACAGTGGAAACAGCCGTGTTTCAGGGATGCCTGGAGCAAAAGGGAGTGGTGTTAATGCCTCTATAGCTCCTTTATTGCTGAACATACCTCGCCCGCGTTTGCTAAGCTGAATGGCTGGCTGTTCTTTCGGCTGTGAAGCGATTCTGCACTTAGGTTTATGGAGTTTCGGTACCTCTGCTACAAAGCTGCCGCTGCCAACTTGGCGTTCAATATAGCCCTCTGCATGCAATAAACTGTAGGCATTTTCGACCGTATCACGTGAGACGTTAAGCGACAGAGCTAACGCACGAGAAGCGGGTAAGGGATTGCTCGCTGGCAATGCACCATCCAGTATTAACTGACGTAGTGCCCGCTGAATACGCAAATATAGTGGGTACTTTGCATAAGCTGGATGCAACAGCGCTGCTTTGACGGACTCTAGCTGTGAGTGCTTAAACAAATGGTATGCCTGTCATCTATTAAATGGATGGTTACATCATGCCAAAGCCTGCGTATAAAACAACTCTTCTTCGCGTGACTTGCGCGATTTAATGGTGATGCCCTCTGAGCGTTTTAGCGCCGATATGCGGAACGTTTAAAGGCTAAATGCCGTTTAATAGGATGAGTTGTGAGTACATCAGTAGTGAAAAAAAACAAACTGACGGATTACTGGAACCCAGTAGTTGCTGGACTGGTTTCTGTCTTGGTCAATTACGGTGGGACCTTTATTTTGGTTTTCCAAGCCGCTCATATTGCTGGCTTAAGCCCAGAGTTAACCGCTTCTTGGGTCTGGTCAATTTCAATTGGTGTTGGGATTACTGGGATTGTATTAAGTTGGCGCTATCGCGAACCCATTATCACCGCATGGTCTACCCCAGCAGCGGCATTCTTGGTTGTCGCTTTAGCCTCAACGCCTTATGAGCAGGCGATTGGTGCTTACCTTATTTCTGCTTTGGCTTTTCTTATCCTTGGTCTTTCAGGTTATTTTGAAAAAGTGATTCGACTGATTCCGTCGAGTATTGCCTCGGGTTTATTAGCAGGGATTCTCTTGCAGTTTGGCATTAATGCGTTCTCTGGGATGACGCTTGAACCTGTTCTGGCAACTTGCTTAATTGTTGCTTATTTACTCCTTAAACGTGTGACTGCACGGTATGCAGTGGTTGGTATTTTAGCTCTGGGCTTAATACTTCTGCTTCTTCAAAATCGTGTAGATTTTTCTGGAGTTGAGTTGCAGTTTGCCGTTCCTATATTCACAACGCCATCGTTCTCATGGCATGCATTGTTGAGTGTCGCGCTGCCGTTGTTTTTG
>LFRM01031420.1_pt1 | contig 10249 bp, 8 predicted proteins | sample 618341 | NCBI WGS metagenome assembly LFRM01 (sample SAMN03654438, study PRJNA283298) | anaerobic digester metagenome | isolation source: pool of bioreactors CSTR01a, CSTR02a, and CSTR03a thermophilic anaerobic... | place: Denmark: Kgs. Lyngby | collected 2014-05-21 | reverse complement strand
GCTGTAGATGCAGCCCATGGCCAAGCCGTTGATTAGTTGTTGGACTAGAACGGCGACATTCATGTGTCGATGGCGCTAGGAGCCTCCGCCCCTAAGGGCAGGATGGCGCCGTCCCTCCTCTCCCAAAACGATGATTTGGCCAACTAGGGCCAGTGAAGAGTGGTGCCGGGCTGCCCACCCGGCACCACTCTCGGTCAATCAAACTCGACGTTTTCGTTGACGACTCTGTCGATGACCACCGGCTTGTTGTCCTGGATCTGGATGACGAACAGCTCATGCAGGGCTTGACCGTTCTTAGCCACATTGTAGGTCAGGCCGTGGCTGCCTTTGACGTTCCGCAATGTCCGCAGGGCATCCCGTACCGCGGTCTTCTCCACGGTACCCGCCTTTTCCGCGGCCATCTTGTAGAGATTGACTGCATCATAGGCAAGGGATACGAAGAAGTTCTGCGGAACGGAGCCAAAGCGCTCCTGGTAGTCGCTGACCAGTTTCTCCACCGCCGGATCCTTCAAGTTGGCGCTGAAGGTAACGACGCCGACTAGACCTTCCGCGGCTTCGCCCGCGATTTGCAGGAAGCTTTCCTGACCTGCAGTGCCGGAACCGAAGAGCTTGACGCCCGGCAGGAGCTGACGGGCCTGCCGGCACATCAAGGCCAGCTCAACGTCGAAAGCCCACCCGACCAGGGCTTCGGCCCCCGCGCTCTTAATATTGAGCATCTGGCCGGTGAAGTCCCGATCGCCTGTGTTGAAGGCCTCAATAGCTACAGGCTTCAGTCCCTTGGCGGCCAGCGCCTGGGTGATGGTTTCAGCGCCGCCGACGCCAAACTGGTCGGTGCTGTGGAGGATGGCCACTTTCGAGAGTCCCAGATTATCGACAATGTAGTTGACGACACAGATTGCCGCCAGCTCATCGTGCTCCCGAACCCTAACGAGCCAGGGATTGCCCAGCTGGGTGATCCTTTCGGCGCTTCCCAGGGGGAACATGATCACCTCTTCCTTGGCCACCAAGGGTTCGGCCGCCAGCACAGCGGTGCTTTGGGTATCACCGATGATGACATCTACCTTGTGCTGGTAGATGAGCTTCTGGGCGGCCGTTACCGCGGGAGTGGCTGCCCCTTGGGAGTCCTCCCAAACGAGCTCCAGCTTGTGACCGAGGATGCCGCCTTCTTTGTTGATCTGTTCGATGGCGAGCAAGGCTCCATTCGTGGTGGCATCGCCGTTGGGGGCGCTGCCGCCGGTAAAGGGAGCGAGGATGCCAAACTTGATCACTTTGTCGGCAGCTAGTCCNNACAATCAGCAAGCCAATGACCACAATACGATACCTACGCATGGGCACAGTCACCTCCTGGAATTATGTCCGTGCTCCGAGACAGAAAAAAGCGGCCAGCGATCACCTCCTCCAAGCGCGATAGATAGCCCAATGGTCCGGAGTTTGCAGGAGCGCAATCCCCGGGTCTAGCCTATGGGCTGACGGATGTCTACCAAGTGTGATGCAATTGCTTTAAATCAGTATTTCGGCTCCGAACGATGAAAACCCTCTATTTGTGTGAAAAATCACCTGATGGATGTTGTAGTGGGGAAAAGGGCGGCCCCAAGGGCCAGCCCCTATTCCATCGTTCCGATGATAAAAGCCGAGGAGGAGATGATATCGCCCAAACCTACAGTCAAGACTGGCTTGGGTACGATTTTGGTGGGAATGAACACTAGATCGTAGGGTCCGTAGGAGGCGATTCCCTCGGTCAGGAACCCTTGATCCGCTTCTAAGTGGGCGGCGAGGGCTTGCAGTCGGGAAAGGCCCCGGGGACTGAGGTCGACGCCGAGCCCTTCTTTGATGTCCGCCTTGTCATCGATTCTACCCGTCAGGGAGCGGGCGGCGGCCAAGGTGGCTGCCAGGAGCAGCCCGGCGCGAGTTTGCTTGGGAGGAACAAACCCCTTTTGCTGCAGGCACAGGTAATACCCCAGATCGTGGAGGTGGATCCTGTTGAGCTTAGTATGCTCCATTAAGGCCACAAGTCCCGCCAGAACTGCCTGGATAGTATCCTGGGCCTCGATATCTTCTGCCAGGGAAGCTCGTCCGATATTCCTCAGCAGCGCGCATAGCTCGACTTCGTTTAGCCCCAGGCTGTCCACATGGGGAAGGATGAGGTCCACGATTCCTTGTCTGATTTTGGGACTGGCGATGGAGGCAAACTCGTAGTGCTGCTTGAGATGGGGGGCAGCCTCCTTCAGCTGGCCCAGGTAATCGGCCACCGGCAGGAGGCATTCCCGGTAGGTCGAGCCGTCAGGATAGTTCTCCGACAGGATGTGAAAGCCGGAGATGACAAAATGGCTAAAATCAGCGGCCCGGTCCAGCAGCCCCCGCTTGAAGTCTTCCCTCACCTGGAGGCGGTTGTTGATGGGATTCCAGGCGGCGATGTAGCGATTGGCCCGGGGCGTCGTCAGCTCGAGGCCGGGGATCTTGACCTTCAGGTCCGTCGGGTACTCGAAGATCCAGTGGACCGCATAGACTCCCTCGCCCTCATAGGCCTTCCTCGGGGGCTTTAGGACGAACTTGCCGTCTTCTTCCACAAGCACGAACAAGTTCGGTTTGTCGATGAAGAGTTCTGCTTGTTCTTTGGTCAGGGGATTGGCATAGACTAAGATCTTGGCAATACCTAATGGAGCCAAGTAGTTGGCCATATTGCCCGATGTGCCTCCGATGCGCAGCCGATCATAACCGAATTTATCCATGGTCCAGTTGAAGGTCTCTTCGGACCGGATCATGAGCTGGAGAGCCTTCCCCTTTTGCATCGAATCCAACAAGCCGATGACTAGATCCGCGGGGGAGTTGATCTCAAGGGGCACCTGGCCTAGACTTTCGAGGACCTCCTGGCGGAGGGCATCGTCCTCTGCTAGGATCCTGGCCAATTCGTCGGGCCGAACGGCTTTCAGTCCATCGATGGTGGCATGAAACCCGAGTACTACTCCGGGGACCTGGTCGATTTTTGCTAGATTTTCAGGGAGGGAACGCTCATATAACCCATTCCAACTGTCAACAAGCTCCAACATCAAAACCCCCTTGCACCTTCTTAGGTTACCCGGAAATATTCGTTTCCCGCGGAGGCCTTTCCTTCCAAATCGAGGAGTTATCGGCTTTGTGTCGAAACCAGTAGGAGATGCATAGGAGGGAACAGGGAATCGGCAAGATAAGCGAGAAACTGGGGCTTTGTCGATCCCTGGTACGAAGTTCCAGGCAGCCTCGGTCTCGGCTGCTAGGGACGCTCTTCGCCCCTATCCTAAGAAGGGGCGGGAGGGGGAAAGACGGATGATGGAGTGACGGACCTTGCAGGAATACAGGGTCATAGCTGAGAGGTGCCAAGCCAGCATCATCGTGCGCCGGTCGGAGTTCATTGCCCAGGCCGCCCCGGTCGAAGACGAGGAAGAAGCCTGGCAGTTCGTGGAGGAGATCCGGGAACGCCATCGGGAGGCGACCCATAACGTCTATGCCTGGCGAGTCGGTCTTGCCGATGAGCTGATCCGCAGCAGCGATGATGGGGAGCCGGCCGGAACTGCCGGACGGCCAGTCTTAGAGGTTATCCAGCGGGAAGCCCTGCATAATGTGGTGGTGGTCGTCACCCGCTATTTTGGCGGCATCTTGCTGGGAGCGGGGGGACTGGTGCGGGCCTACAGCAAGGCGGCAACAGAAGTGTTGCGGGTGGCCCCCAAAGCTCTTTGCCAGCCCCGGCAAAGGCTTCGGATTCGCCTAGACTATGGCGCATTGGGCAAACTGCAAAATGAGATCATCCAAATTGGAGGGGCCATCGAGGAGGCCGATTACGGAGCTGTAGTCGTTTTGGATGTCCTGCTCCCCCTTACCGCGGTGGATTTCATCAGTCAAACGGCCCTCGATCTGACCAGGGGCGAGGCCCGCATTGAGCAGTTGGGGATCGAATATGTAATGGTCACAGGGGTGGATGAAAAAAAGTGACAAATTTATTGATGGAAGGGACCTATCGTGGGTTCAAGCTGGATCCTTTTCAGCTGGAAGCCATTGAACACATCGAGGCCGGGCTTTCCGTCTTGGTCTCCGCCCCGACAGGCGTAGGCAAGACTCTAATTGCCGACTACTTAATTGAAAAAACATACCGAGAAGGCAAACAAGTGGTTTACACCGCACCCATCAAGGCCCTCAGCAACCAGAAATTCAAAGAGTTTAAGCGTCTCTTGGGGGAGGATCAGGTGGGCATTCTAACCGGTGATGTCGTCATCAACCAGGATGCTCCGGTGATGATCATGACGACGGAGATCTTTCGCAACCTCCTCCATCTGGATCCGGGCCGCCTTGCCCACGTGGCCTATGTGATTTTCGATGAGATCCATTACATCGACGATCCTGAGCGGGGCAGCGTTTGGGAGGAAAGCTTGATCTTCATGCCTTCCACCATGCGCTTTCTCGGCCTTAGCGCCACCATCCCCAATGTGGATGAACTGGCCGCCTGGATAGGCCAGATCCACCAACAGGAAATCAAGATCGTTCGCCACCATCAGCGGGCCGTACCCCTGGAGCACAGGCTGTTTGAAATAAACAGGGGTCTTTGCACCCGCAAGCAGCTCCTCGCCTACTACCGGCGGCAGAAGGCCAAAGGAGCTAAGTTCGAGTCGACCACCCATCTCGATCTATTAGATTACATCGGTCCCGGCTACCTGCCCTGCCTGTTCTTCATGTTCAGCAGACGCAAGTGTGAACAGGCGGCGAGGGAGTTGGGTCAGAGCCAAGACTTCCTCGACTACCGGGAGAAGATGGACATCCGCAAGGTGGTCGACGAGGTGACGATGCGCTATCCTCCTGGTGTTCGGGGTCGGGGGAAGGAGCTCCTCGACCTTTGGCAAAAGGGGATCGCCTTTCACCATGCGGGGCTCTTGCCGGTGGTCAAGGATGTGGTGGAAGAGCTTTTTGAACGGCGCCTGTTAAAGATCATCTACTGCACCGAAACCTTTGCCGTGGGCCTGAACTTCCCTTGCCGAACCGTTTGTTTCGAATCGCTGACAAAATGGGATGGGGAGGTCTTCCGGCCCTTGGCCAATCGGGAGTATTTCCAGATGGCGGGCCGCGCGGGGAGGCGGGGGATTGACGAGGAAGGCTTCGTCTTTTCCCTGATCGACCTCAAATACTTTCAACCCGAGGAGCTGCCCTCCCTCCGGGAGGAGGATGTGGAGCCCCTCCGCAGCCGTTTTGCCCTATCCTACAACAGTGTCCTCAACCTTGTCCGCAAGTACGATGAGGAAGAAATCAACCGCATTTTGCAGCAGAACTTCGCCAGCTTCCAAAACCAGCTCGAACGCCGTCGGGCCGAGGACCGGGTGGAGGCCATCAAGGTCAGGTGGGCCAAAGAAAGATACTGTGCGGCCCGGGGACGCCCGGAGTGTCCTGTGGGCGACCGTCAGCTGGCCAGGAAGCTGGAAGACCTGCAAAAGGCGATGGGAAGCTTGGGGAAGAAGAGGCGGGATCGCCGGCAGCGAGCCTTGCTCAGGCGGGACATCGCCCGACTGGAAAAGCGCCTCGCCGGGTCCCGCAAGAAATGTTCGCCGAAGCAAGTTGAGCATTGTCGCAAGTGGAACAAACAATGGCTCCGGGACCAAAGGGAGCTCGAGGTGCTGCTCGAGCAGCTTGACCAAATGGAGGCTCCAGAGCGCTATCGGTTGGAGTTTGCCGCCAAGAAGGCTCTCCTGCAGGAGCTCGACTACCTGAGGGGCGATGAGTTCACTGCCAGGGGCGAATTTGCCTCCCGCATCCAGGTCCAGGAGCTCTTGGTAACTGAGCTTTTCTTCGCCGGCATCTTCCACGAATACACCATTGATGAGATTAACGGCCTGGTTGCCGGCATTGATTATGAGCCGCGGCGGGGAGAATTCCGGCGTCCCCAGCGGGCGGTGAACCTGGCTCCAGTCACGAAACTGGTGCGCTACCTTCAGGATTTGGAGACGAACTTCACGGGAGGCACCAGCGTCCGCTTCCACGACCATCCCGTCCTCTTGGCCTACAATTGGAGCAGAGGGGTCCCCTTCGGGGAGCTCCTTGAAGGGTCGGGCATCGATGAGGGCGATTTGGTCTATAGTCTGCGGCGGGGGATCGATGTCCTGCGACAAATAAGAAGTGCGGCCGCGGAAGATCGGATTTTGAGCGCTAAGCTCCAAGCTTGCATTGAGCGGATGGACAGGGATGAGGTAGCCATCGTCTTGTAGTAGGGGAGGAACATCCCCGAAAACAGCTAATACTTCCATTAACCCGGCGGACAGCCTATGCCCGATGAAGGTGGTGCATATGCGGCGTCCGCTCCTTTGGGTCTTAGCTTGTTACAGCCTCGGCTGCCTTTTCGGCTGGCTTCTCCCTTCCTTGGGCAGGCATCTTCTTTATCCCCTCATCCTGGTCACCCTTTATTACCTTTTCGCCGCCCATCGGCGGCCTTGGGCCCGGTGGCTGGCAGCCTTACTGCTAATTGCCTTGGGACTCCTCCGGACAAGCGCAGCCCTGGAAGGGCCGCGCCAGTTGGCCGCCTTCCATTCCCGGGAGGAGACAACCTTGCGGGGCCGAGTGGCTACTACCCCCATCTTCGCCGAGGATCGGGTGCGCTTTGCCTTCGCGGTTGAGGAGCTCCTCCAAAACGGGATTCGCTTTCGGGGCCGGGGCCTGGTCCAGGTGACGATGGAGGTTGCCACCGAGGGGAAGATACCTGCTTACGGCGATGAACTGTTGCTGTTGGCACCTTTGCGATCGCCTAGGACGGCTGGCAACCCGGGCGAGTTTTGCTACGCTTCGCATTTGCTCCGTCGAGGCATAGGCGGAGTGGCCTATGTCCAGGAAGGGGATTATGCGGTCCTAGCTGAGGGTGGAGGCAATGTCCTCGTTCGGCGGGCCATGGCCACCCGGGACCGCTTCATCTCCCTTTGGCGGGAAGTTATGCCCCCGACCCAGGCCGAAGTCCTGATCGCCATGGCGACGGGTCAGCGAGGGGACCTTCCGTCCGACATCGAGCTGGATTTCACCAGGACGGGCCTGGGCCATTTGCTGGCCGTCTCCGGGGTTCATGTGGGCCTGGTTGGAGCTTTTGTCCTGCTTCTTGGGCGTCTCTTTCGTCTGCCCCAGACCGTAGGGCAGGTGCTCACGGCAATTGCCATCTTCTTTTACGTCCTAGCCATCGGACCGCGGGCCTCGGCCTGGCGAGCGCTTCTAATGGCCGTCGGCGCCATCGGGGGCCTCCTCCTTCACCGGCGGGCCGATGGCTTGAATCTGTGGGCTTTGGCAGCCTTGGTCCTGTTGTTGATCAACCCCCTGCAGTGGGGTGAGGTCGGTTTTCAATTATCCTTCGCGGCAACTTGGGCCCTCATCTGCTTGACTTCACCAATCAGGGCTTTTCTGCCTGGGGTTTTGGCCGCCTCCGCGGCCGCCTGGCTTGGGACCTGGCCCTTGATGGCCTATCATTTTCAACAGCTGGCCTTGGCAGGGCTCCTGGCCAATCCCCTAGCCATACCTTTGGCCGGGGTGATTCTGGGCTTGGGGCTCTTGTTGGGCCTTGTGGGGCAAGTTTGGTCCCCCGCGGCCGCGCCCCTCAGCTGGTGTTTAGTCAAGCTGATGGACCTTTTTCTGTGGCTCNNCCCCTTTACTTTGAACCTGCCCAACCGCCTGCCGTGCTCGTCGCCGGTTATTATCTCCTCCTCCTTTGGCTGTGGCAGCAGGAACGCAGGCTGCTGCCCCACAACATCGGCAACGCCCCCATCCGCCGCCGACAGCTCGCCGCCGTCCTGTTGATCTTGACCCTCTTCGTTTGGGCGCGGGTGGTCGATCTTTATCGGCGAGATTTGGTGGTCACCTTCCTCGATGTGGGGCAGGGCGATGCAGCCTTGCTCGAGTTTCCCGGGCGAGTCAGGGTGCTCATCGATGGGGGAGGTCGCCCCGAGCATCTTGCGGGCGACTTCGATGTGGGCCGGGACGTGCTCCTACCCTATTTCCGGCGCAGGGGCATCAAGTCCTTGGATCTGGTGATTTGCACCCATCCCCATGAGGATCATTTCCAAGGACTGATCGCCGTGTTGGAGGCGATGCCTGTCAGCTTGGTGGTTGATAACGGGGAAGTTGGCCCGACTGCTGCGTATGAGCGGTATCACCTGCTGGCGCGGCGGGGAGACTACCTGACCGGCAGGGCGGGGGTGCACCTCAAGCCGGGGATCAGCATCCTCCATCCGCCGGCGGTTCATCTTGCGGGAACGACTTCCGATGTCAACAACAATTCCATCGTTTGTCGCGTCCAATTCGGACAGGTAAGCTTTTTGTTCACCGGCGATCTGGACTTTGAAGGGCAGGAGTACCTGCTGAAGGGGGGGAGCACATTAGCTGCCGATGTGTTGAAATATCCCCATCATGGGAGCCGGCTGGCCTTCAACCCTTCTTTCTTAGCGGCAGTCAGTCCCCAGGTATGCGTCATCTCCGTCGGACCAAACCCTTTTGGCCAGCCTGCACCTGCCGTCTTGTCCTTCTTGGCCGGGGCGGGGGTGGCAACCTACCGCACGGATTTGGATGGGGCGGTGCGGGTGATTGCCGATGGCAGGTCCCTCCGGGTCATTCCCACCCGCAGGAATCTACTCTTCAGGGGAGAAAGATTTTAGGGGAGGCGAATGGATTGGGCTATGAACAGGTGCAGCAGGATCTCGAGGCAGGGACCTTTCCCCCTGTGTGCCTGCTCGATGGACCAGAAGCTTATCTCCGACGAAAAGCCCTGAAGGCCATCGTTGAGGGCCTGCTCAGGCCTGAAGAGCGGGAGTGGGGCAGCATTCCCATTGAGGGGCGGGGGGCCTCAGCCCACTCGATCACCGCCGCTTTGGCGACGGTGCCCTTTGGAGCTCGTTATGGGGTCGTCATGGTGCTGGGGATCGAAGAAATGGACGATGGGGAGCAGGAAGCCCTGGCCCGTTCCTTGCCTGAACTGCCCCCTGGGTACTTGGTGCTCACCGCCGCCAAGCTTGATCGGGGGAGGAAACTCTACAAGGCGGTAGCCAAGTGGGGCAAGGTTTATCGATTCGATCATTTAACGGGACTTGGCCTCAAGCGCTGGGTGGAGACAAGGGCAACTCAGCTGGGCCTCAAACTCCCCCCAGGGGCGATCCGGGAGCTGATGGGGATCGAAGACCTTGGCTACCTAGATACCGAACTTGCCAAGATGGCCCTTTACCATCCGGGCGGCGCCCTCTCCCAGGAGGAATTCGATGAGCTCCTTTTTCCCAGGCAAGAGGAGGACGATAAGCGGATCTTTGCCTTTGTTGACGCGGTTGGCATGAAAAACACCGCCCAGGCCCTCAGCCATCTCGACGGGCTGTGGGGCCTGGGCTACGATTACGCCCGCATCTTCGGCATGTTGGCCCGTCAGATCCGGCTGCTGATCATGGCCGCCGGAGCCGGGGGTCGACCGGACGTGCTAGTTCGCCAGCACAAGCTAAACGCCTTTGTGGCCAAGAAGGTTTGCCAGCAGTCGGCGAACTTCTCGGCAATGGAACTGCGCCAAGCCATGGATCGGCTGCTTCGAACCGATCAGTTGTTGAAAACGGGCATGCCTCCCAGAGTGGCCCTGGAGGCTTTAGTGGTCAGTCTTACCAAATAAAAAAAACGCCCCGGATATCCGATGGCGTTTTTCTTTCTTTAGCCGGCGAGAGAGGCTAGGCGTTTGGACAGGCGCGACTTTCTCCGGGCAGCCTGATTCTTGTGGATGACGCCTTTGCTGGCAGCTCGATCGATTTGGCTGATTGCCTTGCGCAAAGACTGTTCGGCTTCTTCCCGGCTGCCGGCCTCAATAGCCTGAAGATACTTCCGGATAGCCGTCCGCATGGCCGACTTGACCTGCCGGTTTCTCAGGGTCCGTTTTTCGGTAACCCGAACCCGCTTAGCCGCGGAGCTGACTTTAGGCACTCGCTTCACCTCCCCGTTTAGGACGCCCCTATTTTACCATGCTCACGATCAAACTGCAACAGGGACCTTGCCGCTTGCTGTTGGTCTGTGATATTGTCAGGGTGTAACTGGTCTGTGAAAATATCAGTATGGAGAGCTTTATCATGACCCAAAAAGATGCTGAGAGACACCACATAGTCAAGAAGTGCCTGGAGGGTTCGCTAACCGTTAGTGAGGCGGCTGAGATGCTAAGACTCAGCGAGCGCCAAATCTACCGACTGAAAGCTGGTGTAAAAAAACTAGGGGCGAAGGCCATTCCTCACAAAAACAGGGGGCG
>LFRM01337662.1_pt1 | contig 10250 bp, 6 predicted proteins | sample 618341 | NCBI WGS metagenome assembly LFRM01 (sample SAMN03654438, study PRJNA283298) | anaerobic digester metagenome | isolation source: pool of bioreactors CSTR01a, CSTR02a, and CSTR03a thermophilic anaerobic... | place: Denmark: Kgs. Lyngby | collected 2014-05-21 | reverse complement strand
TTCTCTCTATCGAATGATACACTGTACTCTTGACGGAAGTCGGGACGACTAATTTTAACGTCTCTCAATCCTTCAATTTCTGACAGTTTATCCCTTATTTCATTAGCTACTTCATCAGTTTCTAAAAGGTCGTATCCAAAAATATTCAATTCCACATTAGAACCACCTCCCATGCCTCCACCACCGCTACCTCCTGCATCAACCTGGTATTCATGTAACTCAGGTATCAAAGCTAGTTCGCTACGTATCTCATCCGATATTTGGAAAATATCTTTAGAACGAGTGTGTGGCTTACCTGCATTTATATTAAAAGTCATAAGATTATCGGCGTTTTCGCTCAATCCTGCAAATGATGATCCACTAGCAGTACCCACATCAAATGACATTCTTTCAAGCTCAGGAAATTTTTCTTGCAACATTTCAGTAATCTCCAATCCCATCTCACGTGAAACTTCCATTCGTGTTCCTGCAGGCATTCTAATGCTCATAGAAATCATATCATTATCTGAAGCTGGGAAAAACTCAGTTTGAATGAATTGGAAAGACAGAATAATTGTTATTAATAAAATTCCAAACGAACCAATTACTGTAAGTGTACGATGACCAACAGCCCATTCTAAAATCCTGGCATAAAAGTTATCTAGCTTTCCTAACCATCCTAAAACGGGTTTGTGTAATTTGTCAAACCACGTTACTTTTTCACTACTATCTTTTCTCATCATCTTACTTGCCAACATTGGTGTAAGTGTAAGTGCTGATGCAGTTGACACAACAATAATAACTGATATCATCCAACCTAATTGTTGAAACAGTACTCCAGCTAAACCTGTAATAAGTGTCATTGGTAAGAACACAGCAAGAATGGTTAGTGATGATGCAATAACAGATAGAGACACCTCTCCTGTAGCGTGAATAGCTGCTTGCTTTGGTTCACTTCCTTGTTCTAAGTGCGATGTAATGTTCTCTAATACCACAATAGCGTCGTCCACAACTAATCCAATAGCAATAGAAAGCGCTGATAGGGATATAATGTTTAGTGTATTGTTAGTAGCCATTAAATAAAAGAACGATGCAATAAGCGATATCGGAATAGTGAGCAGAATAATAAATGTTGCTCGCCATTTACCTAAGAAAAAGAGAACTACAAATGCAACAATTATCAACGCTAAGCCAATAGTTTGAACTAAACTATTAATTGAACTTTCAATCGACTCGGATGTGTCAATAATAACATCTAACTGAATATCATCAGGTAAAGTTTCCTGAATTTTAAGCATCTCTTTTCTTACTGTATTAGCAATACGTACTGTATTTGCTCCCGATTGCTTTTGAACAGCAATCATTGCACCTTTTTGACCATTTACCCATGACTCTTGAACGTTTGTCTCAATAGTGTCACTCAATGTAGCCACATCGCTCAAATAAATGTTTTGTCCGTTTTGTGAAGAAACAACAATGTTTCTCATATCGTCACTTTCATCAAACTCACCGTCTAAGCGTAGTGAGAAAGTTTGACTACCCACATTCATCGTACCACCCGGAACATTTACGTTTTCTTGTTGTATTGCTGCAGCAATCTGCTCAATAGTCAACATATAACTCTCTAACTTCTCGGGTATAGCATTTACCTGAATTTCTCTTTTTGGAGCACCGGCAATAATTACAGTACCTACTCCGTCAATTCGTTGCAAAGGGTTTGCTACCTCTTCGTCAAGAATTTTCTCAAGAGCGTTTAAACTTTCTTTTGCTGTAACCGAGTAAAAAATAACCGGTATCATATCAGTACTAAACTTAAATATAATAGGGTTGTCAGATCCATCGGGTAGAGCTCCTTTAACAAGCTCAAGTTTGTCGCGTATATCACTTGCCGATTCGTCAATGTTACCTCCATACTCAAATTCAAGCGTAATGATAGACATATTATCTTGCGATTTCGAGGTCAATTTCTTTAACCCCTCCACAGCATTTAAAGCATTCTCTAGAGGTTCGGTTATATTTGTTTCAATATCGCTAGAACTTGCTCCAGCATACGAAGTCATAACTGTTAATTGAGTTGTCTCAATCTCAGGTAGCAAGTCTATTGCTAATCGTGAATAGGCAAAAAGACCCAATAATACAATGGCCACAAAGACTAAAATTGTAGTAATTGGTTTCTTTACCGCTGATTCATATATTTTCATATTATCTTTTTTATTTTTTTAGTTGTGTTAATAGCTTCCTTGTAGCAAAGTTTTTACTCAACTACTTCTACTTCTTGATTATCAGATAATCTAGATGCACCAGCTACAACTATTTCGTCACCGGCTTCAACACCCGAAACAACCTCGTAACTTGATCCTAAATGTTGGCCGATATTAATTACTTTTTTCTTTGCAACACCATCTATAATCACAAAAACATGTCTGTCGTTACTTCCTGTTTGTTTCATTACTGAAGCATCGGGAACCAGAATTCCTTCGTTTGTTCCAAGATTAATGTTTACACGAGCGAACATTCCCGGACGAATACGTGAATCAGAGTTTGGAATATTAATCTCTACTGGAAATGTATGCGACGCCTGATTAATAGTAGGATGTACTAAAGCTACCTTTCCTGTAAACTCTTCGTCTGGATATACATTCACAGACACTTTAACTTCCATTCCTTTTGTTATTTTAGTATACAAATCTTCAGATGCATGAATAAGTAGTTTCACAGGATTGAAATCTTCTATTTGTAATATGTGCATTCCTGCAGGCATATCACCCGAATCGTAATTTCTTTGTGTTACCACACCATTAATAGGACTTCTTAAAGTTGTGTTCTCAGACAAATTGCTTGCGTTACTTTTAGCAACATCTAATTGCACTTCAAGTTGTTCTATTTGTTGCTTTGAAATTCCGCCCACTTCATACAACTCTTTATAACGTTGTAAATCGCGCTCCAAATTTGCTATTTGAATATCAGTTTGAGATAAATTTGTTTTGTCTAATTCTACCAAAACTTGTCCTTTTCTTACTCTATCGCCAACCTCTACATATATTTTACGTATTCGTGCAGGCATTGCAGGCGATATTTTGTTTACAACATCAGACTCAACGGTAGCTGTGTATACGTTTGTCAATGGAATATCTCTCTTAACAGCTGTTTCTACTTTTACCAGTGGTTTTGCAACTTCAGTTTTCTCTTCTTCCTTAGCTCCACACGAAAAAAGCAGCGCTGCTCCTAAAAGCAAAACTATGTGTGATAAATTTATACCTTTCATAAGTGTTTTATTTTATTTCTTGTTTTATTCTTATTCTTTTTTGTTCTTATATCTATTTCTAAAATACAGGTTCATCTGCACCTAATACTTTTTCAAGTTCCGATTTAGCAGACATATAGTCGTAAATTGCATTGTTGTATTGCAAACCTGTATTAGTTAGTCCAAGTGCTGCTTGATTCACATCAACAATTGTTCCCATGCCTGTTTCGTATCGTTTTACAGCAATCTCGTATCCTTTTTCTGCTTGTTTTCTAGCAGTCTTCAAAGAGTTTACTTGCTCAATACTTTTAGCTATTTGATTTATTTGGTTTTGTAGCATCAGTTTTATTTGACGTTCTGCATCTTTGCGTTGCATTTCTACTTGGTTTACTGTTAGTTTTGCTTCTTTTCTATCGTAATGTTTCTTTCCTCCATCAAATAGTGGAATAGCCAATGTAATACCAGCAGTAGCATAGGGGTCCCATCTGTAGTCGCTGAAGCGGAAGTCGTTGTTTTGACTCATATACTGATAACTTAAATTAGCAGTAAGAGTAGGGAGATATTGCGCAGTGCGCAACTCATATACTTTTTTTAATTGTTCTATTTGCAAGTCTATCTGACGTAAATCGCTGTTATTTATCAACGATAAATCGGTGTCTAGTAAATCTGCATACATGCTATCTTCATAATTTTCTAATGAACCTATTATGCCTAAAGGAACTTCTAGGTCAATCCCCATTAATGCTTTTAATTGCAATATAGCAAGCTGAACCGCATTTTTGGTTTGCAGCATTTCTGGTATTATATTTTGCAATCTTACACTCGCAGTAATTAAATCGTACTCTGCAACTAGTCCTTGCTCAAATTTATTTTGAATATCTTTTAAAACGTCCGATTCTGTATCGAATGTTTTCTTGTATACATTGTAGGAGTCTTGTGCAAGTAGTGTGCCATAAAAAGCCTTTTTTACCTGATTGGCCAATTCTATTTTTGAAGAACGCGATTGCTCAACAGCCAACTCTACATCGATACTAGTTAATTGAATGTTTTTCCATAACGATGGTACAATAATTGGTAGATTTACAACTACCCCTGCGGTCCACATATTAGAACGTCCAAATTGGATACCCTCTGTTGACTCTTCTTCTACAGGTTCTGATGAACCACCAAGTACTTTACCTAGTACCTTCACTACCTCCATCTCTTCTGGAGTAAATTGAGATGGATCTATATCCATACCCATTGCACCACCAAAACCACCATCTAAATACATGGTTTGTTTTTTAATAGTACGTGTGTATTGTCCTACCGCATCAATTTGTGGAAAAAGAGACGACTGAGTGCTTTTTCTAGTATATTTCTTTTTCTCAATCTCCATGTCAGCTACCTTTATTGTAGGGCTTTCGCTCATAGCAATAGTGAGTGCTGTCTCAATATCTATAATTAAACTGTCGGCTACTGATTGTTTGTCCTCAGATGAGTCAGTAGCTATGCTCATAGGTTCTTGAGCATACATTGTTGCTGAAAACAAGAACAACCCTATAGATAAGGATATTGCTCGTATTGTTTTGTTTAGCTTTACTTTCATAATCTTTCTATCTTGTTTTGGTTTTGTTAAACGTTTATATCTGAATAATGTTTCGTTAGAAATGTATCTACAATTTCTATGCCAGAAGCAGTTGAAATACCACGAATAAAGTTAATCATAGTGGTAAAAAACAGTTCCCAGTGTGTAAATGACTTGTTGGTCAGTTTAGTAGCATTCATAAAGGTGCGACTACTATCTTGCAAAAGAAATGAAACCACTTCAATATTTAAATCTTTTCTTATCACACCTTGTGCCATTCCTTCTTCTAAGAAGCGTCTTATGTGGCTCACTCCTCTAATTTGTTGATCTATCAACTCTTGATTTGCTTTTGGATAATACTTTTTAACGTCATCTATGAATATCATATTCAAGAAATCAAACTCTTTTCGCATCTCTATAATACGCAGGAACATATGAACCACTGTATGTTCATCTTTTGATATATCCATGATATATTCAGCTTTCATTTTATCCATGTGGCGTATATAGTGCAATAGCAGATCTTCTTTGTCTTTAAAGTTTTGGTAAATCGTTCTTTTAGAAATACCAAGCCTAGAAGCAATCTCATCCATCGATATCCTTTTTATGCCATGTTTCACAAAAAGTTCGCCAGCTTGTTCAATTATTCTATCTTTCAATTCCATGTTTTAATTTTTAATAGACGACAAAGGTAATAAGAAAACTCTAAACACATAATTAGTTTCCTTAGTTTTAACTATCTTTACAAATACTGCTTTTAAAACACAGAAACTGATAGTTTAGTGTACAATAGTCTATTATAACTGACTGACAGATATAAATATAGGCAACATGCTAAAGCAAAGTTTAGAAGAGCAATTTGTTATTTCTATATAAACAATTTACACACGCATAAACTAGACCGTTCAAATACAGACTCTCAAAATGGCTGTATCTGTCTGTTTATGAGAGTTTAGTGTGAAATGGGCAGTTAAATGTAGTAGAATCATCTTAATATCTTATTTATTGATACTGACAGATGTTTTGCTTCATACTTTAAACTTTTTTATGTAAGTTTGTCCTTCAAATATAATGATATGATCTGTTTTCCAAACGCAAAAATAAACTTAGGCCTCAATATTGTCTCTAAAAGAGATGATGGCTACCACAACATCGAGACTGTTTTTTACCCTATAGCACTCAAAGATGCCCTTGAAGTATTGCCAAGCCAAACCAAAGAGGCTTACAATCTTTTTTTGTCTGGTATAGATGTTGGTTCAAATTCTGAAGATAACTTAGTTATTAAAGCGCTTAACCTGATGCGTGCAGAAAGAGATATCCCAAACATAGATATACATCTACTTAAAACAATACCCAGTGGTGCAGGGTTGGGTGGGGGCTCGTCTGATGGAGCATTTATGCTTAAATTGCTTAACGAGACTTTTTCTTTGAGCTATAATAACCATGAACTTCACCAATTTGCTGTAAAGCTAGGTGCAGATTGTGCTTTCTTCTTAAAAAACAGACCTGCTTTTGCCTCTGGCATTGGCGAGCAACTAGAAGATATAGAACTGCAGTTAGAACAATACTATATGGTAGTGGTAAAGCCCAACATATTTGTATCTACCAAAGATGCATATTCAGAAATTGTGCCAAAACAACCCATTATGTCTCTCAAAAAGATAATAAAACTACCTATTGAGGAGTGGCGAAATTATATGCAAAACGATTTTGAAGCATCTGTTTTTAAGAAACACCCCGCAATAGCAGAAATAAAACAAACATTGTACGACAAAGGAGCACTTTATGCATCTATGTCGGGTTCGGGAACGTCTGTTTATGGTTTTTTTGAGGAAAAACCTACGCTTAACTTCCCCAATCACTTTATATGGAATAACTATTTGTAATAATCATAAAAATCAATCACATGTGTAACAGACTAAAACTATTGATGGCACTGCTTATCTGTGCTGGTGGGCTATTTGCTCAATCTAAAGTGTCTCTAGAGAGTGTTAGAGCCTTTGAGCCCATTGCTTTACAAAAACCAATCCTGCTGGATAGTGTAAACCTTAAAAATGAGAAGTTCTCTGATAAAGATTTACTTTCGAGTGCTCTTTCTATTCCCAAACACGACCGTTTTACAAATACACTAACAGCCGACACTGCTGGATTTTTCCATATAGATAAAGCTGACTCGGAGTATTCTCTTCATCTACTATCTTTTTATCTTGGCGGAGACAACTATGGTAAAGCCAAGCTTACAGTTACCTCGCCCAATATTCTTGAAGTGTATATTAATGGTGAGAAAAAAGCAACAAAATCCGATTCAACCGATAGCATATCAAATGCAGGCTCTGCAGAAGCCACCCTAAACGGCACGTTGAATAATGCACGTGTGGTTGTAAAGATTTTAGCTTCAACAACCCAACCATTTGATGCGGCAGCAGTAAAAATTGAGGTGAAACCAAACGAAGAAGACTCTTTGTTGAATGTGTACATGACTGATAATCCATCGCGCAGAATCGACATTAAAGATGTTTTGGAGGGTAAGCGCGTTTCTTCTTCATCAATATCTCCCAGCGGACGTTTTGTGCTAATATATATGAGTGAAACTTTGCCTGGTGGTAAAACCAACAGCAATGTAGAAGTGTATGACATGCAACAGCAACGCACACTTATAAGCGAATCAACAAATAGAACGCAACTTAGATGGATGCCAAAATCTGATATGTTATCTTATGTATCAGATACCGAAAATGGTAGAACCATGTTTAAGTTAGATCCGCTTACAATGCAAACTACTATTGTTGCTGAAGATCTTCCAAGAGAAAGCTTTATGTTTTCTCCAGACGAACAATCGCTTTTCTTTTCTAGCAAAGAGACAATGGAGGTGAAATCGCCAGCTAGTTTAAAACGAATGATGGGAATTGATGACCGTCAAGAACACTATCGCAATAGATATTACATACACCAATACATTTTAGAAACAGGTCTATCGCAGCAGTTAACTTTTGGAAAACAGACAGCTCGTCTAAATGATGTGAGCTCGGATGGCAAACATTTGCTTTTTTCAACTTCTGAAGAACTTTTAACTGAGCGTCCTTTTAATACAAGTTCAATGTATTTGCTGGAGCTACAAACAATGAAGATTGACACACTGTGGGAAAACGAAAAGTTTGTTTCGTCTGCACAATTCTCGCCCGACAACAGTCAGATTCTTATCAATGGAGGTCCAGAAGCATTCAATGGAATTGGCCTAAATATAAAACAAGGGCAAATTGCTAATAGCTATGACACACAAGCTTTTATTATGACGCTTGCCGACAAGAAAATAGATCCAATTACAAAAGATTTCGATCCAGCTATCGATTCTCAACAATGGAGTAAAGCAGACAATCACATCTATTTTCGTGTACAAGACAGAGATAGAGGAAATGTATATAAATATAATCCTAAAAGACGCAGATTCTTTAAATTGGATTTGAAAGAAGACGTAATAAGAACTTTCGACTTAGCCAACGCATCAGATTGGGCAACCTATACAGGAGTAAGCCTTGCAAACTCTAATAGAAGTTATGTAGTGAACTTAAAGAACGAGAAATCTACATTAATTTCTGACCCCTACAACGAGCGTTTGTCGGAAATGACATTAAGCGAAGTAAAAGATTGGAACTTTACATCATCATTTGGCGATGAAATAGAAGGTCGCTATTATCTACCTCCCAATTTCGACCCAAATAAGAAATATCCACTTATAGTATACTATTATGCTGGAACTAGCCCAACGCAACGTGTTTTCGAAAGCACCTATCCATTGCAAGTATATGCAGCACAAGACTATATAGTGTACACATTGCAACCAAGCGGAACAACTGGTTTTGGGCAAGAATTTTCGGCACGCCATGTAAATGCATGGGGTATACAAACTGCAGAAGAGATTATAGAAGGAACTAAAGCTTTTGTAGCAGGTCACTCTTTTGTTGATGGTGATAAAATTGGTTGTATTGGAGCATCATACGGTGGTTTTATGACACAGTATTTGCAAACACAAACCGACATATTTGCTGCAGCAGTATCTCATGCAGGAATTAGCAATATTACAAGCTATTGGGGCGTAGGATACTGGGGATATGCATATAGCTCAGGGGCAAGTGCGGGAAGCTATCCATGGAACAACCCCGATTTGTATATCAAACAGAGTCCTCTATTTCAAGCCGACAAAATAAACACACCATTGCTATTGCTTCACGGAACAGTAGATACCAATGTGCCAATTGGCGAAAGTTACCAAATGTACACAGCTTTGAAACTGTTGGGCAAAGAGGTAGAGTTTATTCAAGTAGAAGGTGAAAACCACGCTATCTACAATTTTGAAAAACGTATTGGTTGGAATCACTCAATATATGCTTGGTTTGCAAAATGGTTAAAAGACGATTCACGCTGGTGGGATACGCTTTATCCAGAACCAAACAGGTAGATGAACTATCAGGTAGATAAACTGTTAAATAGAGAGGGGAAATACAATATAAAAGGTTTCCCCTTTTTATATGAAATACTTAATAAAAAAATATGAATTTAGATTTAAACAAAATATTAGAACAGGTTTGCAATAGTGCAACTGAAATTGGTGGTTACTTAAAGACCGAACAGTCTAAGTTGAAAGCAACGGCTGTAGAGATGAAGGGGCTGCGCGACTATGTATCATATGTAGATAAAGAAGCAGAGAAACAATTGGTAAGCGCACTAAAAAACCTTATCCCCAATGCTGGTTTTCTTACAGAAGAAGACACAGTTGAACAGGAAGAAAAAGATTATACTTGGATTATAGATCCACTAGATGGTACATCAAACTATGTTCACGGACTTGCACCCTACAATGTGAGTATTGCATTAGTCTATAAGAAAGAGACAATTCTTGGGGTTGTTTACGACCCACTTGCCAACGAAATGTTTACAGCAATAAAAGGCGAAAAGGCTCTTCTAAACAATGAGCCAATTGATGTGAGTAAGAAAGATGAATTAAAAAATAGCTTTATAGGGTTTGGCATTCCGTATGAAATGGACACCAACACTGCAGCTATCTTAAAAAACACTTGGGAGCATTTTGGTCAAGCATCATTCAGATTAAATGGAGCTGCAGCACTTGAGCTATGCTTTGTAGCTTGTGGACGCTACGATGCTTTTTTCCACTCGGGCCTCTCTCCATGGGATGTGGCTGCAGGAGCATTTATATTGCAGCAAGCTGGTGGTAAAATAACTGATTATAACAATGGCCACAACTACATCTTCGGCAAAGAGGTTGTAGCAACCAACTCGCTCATTCATACAGACATTATGAAAAACATAATAAATCTGAATAAAGCCGATTAAGGTGCAAACACTTTTGTATGCATTCTATTTTTCGTATTTTTGCAGTCTAAAATATTGAAAGATTGTTTATACTGAATATAATTTAATTAGATAATAAATGAAAGCTTATAT
>LFRM01110642.1_pt1 | contig 10251 bp, 8 predicted proteins | sample 618341 | NCBI WGS metagenome assembly LFRM01 (sample SAMN03654438, study PRJNA283298) | anaerobic digester metagenome | isolation source: pool of bioreactors CSTR01a, CSTR02a, and CSTR03a thermophilic anaerobic... | place: Denmark: Kgs. Lyngby | collected 2014-05-21 | reverse complement strand
CTTGGATATACTAAGTTTATTACTAAGAATGATAATTATGAAATAAATACTAAAGTTTTTGTGGGTATGGATAATGTAAAAATATATGAATTAGAAGTAACTAATAAATTTAAAGATAATAAGTCTTTACCTATAAGTTTAATGTTATCACCAGTACTTGGTACATCTAAAGAATATAATTATCCTTATATAGTAGCAGAAGCAAATAATACATTAAATTCTTTGATGTTATATAATAGATATTCTAGTCAAGTTTTTAAAGATAGAGAAGTATTTGTTACATCAACAGAAAAGATAGTAGATTTTGATATTTATAATGATTTTAAATCAATTTCAATTGGATTAAATATCAAAAAAGGTGAAACAAAGAAATTATCATTTATAATTGGTTCTAGTATAGATAATAGTAAATTAATATCTAAGTATTCAAAATTAGAGAATATTGATTTAGAATATCAAAAAGTAGTAGAATTTTGGAAAGAAAAACTATCATTTATAAAAGTAAACACTAAAGATAATACTTTTGATTACGCAATAAATGGATGGTATTTATATCAAGTATATGCTTCTAGATTATATGCTAGATCTGGTTTATATCAAGTTGGGGGAGCTTATGGTTTTAGGGATCAACTTCAAGATTCTATGTCTATTCTATATAGTGATCCTAAATATTCGAAATTTATTATATTAAATTGTGCATCACATCAATTTGAAACAGGAGATGTCCTTCATTGGTGGCATGAAGATTTAAATTTGGGTTCTAGAACAAGATTTTCTGATGATTATTTATGGTTAGTTTATGTTACTTTAGAATACATAAAAATAACTGGAGATTATTCAATATTATATGAAGAAGTTCCATTTATTAAGGGACCAGAATTAAGCCCTACAGAAGGAGAAAAAGGAATAAGCTATTATAAATTGGAAAGAACTTCACCTCTTTATAATCATTTAAAATTATCGATAGATAGATCTTTCTCATTAATTGGAAAGCATGGAATTCCTTTAATGGGAGTAGGTGATTGGAATGATGGAATGAATAGAGTTGGTCATAAAGGAAAAGGTGAAAGTGTTTGGGTAGGAATGTTTTTGTATGACATTACTAATAAATTTGAATCAATAATGAAATATATGAAAGAACCTTTGAAAAACATTGCTAAATATAAAAAAGATAATGAGAAGTTATTGAATTCTATTAATACAAATTGTTGGGATGGAAATTGGTTTTTAAGAGCATTTAATGATGAAGGATATGCAATTGGATCTAAAAATAATCATGAAGGAGAAATAGATTTATTAGTTCAATCTTGGAGTATATTAACGAATGTTGCGGATATATCTAAACAAAAACAAGTTATTCAAGAAGTTGAAGCTAGATTAGTTGATAAAAAAAGTGGAATTATTAAATTATTAACTCCACCTTTCACTTGTGGAGAAAAGAATCCTGGTTATATTAGTTATTATTTAAAAGGTATTAGAGAAAATGGTGGACAATATACTCATGCAGCATTATGGTATATTAAATCTTTAATTAAATATGGAGAAAAAGATAGAGCATATGAATATTTTTCAATGATTAATCCAATGAATAGGGAAATTGATAAGTATAAAGTAGAACCATATGTTATAGCGGCTGATATTTATTCTAATACAAGCCACAAAGGAAGAGGTGGATGGACTTGGTATACTGGTTCAGCAGGATGGGCTTATAAAATTGCAATTGAGGATATTCTTGGTATGAAAAAAGAAGGGAAACTATTAGATTTTGAGCCTAAGGTTCCATCAAATTGGAATAGTTTCTCAATAAAATATAAATATGAGTCAACATTATATATAATCAATATAACCATTAAAGATAAAGCTAAAAAGACAATATCATTAGATGGTTTAAAAGTAAAAGAATTGGAATTAATTGATGATAAAATTGAACATAATGTAGATATACTAATTGGGAGGGAGAAATGATAAAATTTGATTTCGTAACTTACAATAAGATTGAAGACTATAAAAAGAATGGAGTAAAATTAAAAGGGGTTAAAGAGTTCTTTGAGAAGCATAAAGATATGATGGGTTGGTATGATATCGATAATTTATGTAATGATGATAAAATATTTAAAATAAAAGAAAAAGCCCTTTATATTAAAGAAAATTGTGATTTGTTTTTAGTGGTAGGTATTGGAGGCTCTTATATGGGCTCTCAAGCTTTAATAGATGCTTTAAATCCTTATTATAAAAATGAAACTCAAAAGCCTCAAGTCATGTTTGTAGGTAATTCTTTATCCAATGATTATATAAATTATGTATTAAATTTAATGGATGAAAAAGAAGTAATTATTAATGTTATTTCTAAGTCGGGAAATACTTTGGAAATTCTTACAACATATGATATTTTATTATCAAAAATGAAAGAAAAGTATAAAGAAGATGAATTGAAACAAAGAGTTATTATTACTACTGAAGTGTCTATAAATAATACGTTGTATAAAGAAGCTAAAGAAAAAGAATTTGATGTAATAGATACCTTTAAAAATATTGGTGGAAGATTTTCTGTTTTTACTGAATCTGGTTTATTACCTGTATGTGTATCAGGAATTAATATAGAAAATATAATTAATGGCGCAAAAGAAGCTATGCAAGATATAAATAATCAAGCTAGATATGCTTTGATTAGAGATATTATGATAGATAATGGAAAACAAATTGAAGCTTATACTTCTTATGAACCAAAATTATATTACTTCTTAGAGTGGTTAAAACAATTATATGCAGAATCACTTGGTAAAAATAATAAGGGAATATTGCCTATAAGTATTATTAACACTAGAGATCTTCATTCAATGGGTCAATATATTCAAGAAGGACCTAAAATTATATTTGAAACATTGTTTGTAATAAAGAATAATAGAAATAACATATATATAGAAAGATATAGAAAAAATCTTTCTGAAATAAATGATATTGCTTATAAAGCTGTTTCCAAAGCTCATTATGATGATAATATATTTTCTAACTTATTTGAATTAGATGAATTAAATGAATCAAATATGGGGTATTTAATGCAATTCTTTATGGTATCAGTAGCCATGAGTGGTTTGTTAGAAGACAATGAAGAGGTATTTACTCAAAACGGAGTAGAAAAATATAAAAGCATATTAAATAGTATGTTAAAAGAGTAATTATTTACTCTTTTTGTTTTTTTATATTAAAAAACCTTATAAATATTGCTTAAATCCTTTAAATTTAACAAAAACTATTGATTTTTTCAAATAAAAATGGTATTTATATAGATATAAGCATAGCCTATGCTTATAAATAAAGATTATGGGAGGTAATATTTATGAATAGGGCTGAATTAGTAGAATTTATGGCAGAAAAAGCAGGATTAACAAAAGCTGATGCAGGACGTGCATTGGAAGCATTTATGGAAGGAGTTACAAAAGGTTTAAAGAAACATAATAGAGTTGCTTTAGTTGGATTTGGAACATTCAACAATAAGAAAAGAGCAGCTAGAACAGCTCGTAACCCACAAACAGGCGCTGCTGTTAAGATCCCTGCAAGAAATGCTGTATCATTTAAAGTTGGAAGTAAATTAAAAGACGCAGTTAATTAATTATTAACAAAAACTACCTAAAAGGTAGTTTTTTTATGCTATAATTATTAAGAGGATGGTGTTAATATGTATAAATTATCTAATGAACAAATAATGCACGTTGCGGATTTAGCAAAACTTCATATGAATGATTTAGATATAGAAAAATATAGAAAAGATTTAGATGAAATATTAAATAATATTGAAACAATTGAATCTTTAAATATAAATGAAGAAATAATGATATCCCCATCAAATAACTTTAATGTGTTTTCTAATAAGGAAGAGGAAGATAAAGTTGATGTTTTAATTAATGTAAAGAATAGAGCAGGAGATTTCATAAAAGTGGAGGTAGAAAATGAGTAACTACTTTGATTTGCCTTTAATTACTATTAATCAAAAGTTAAAAAATAAAGAAATTAAACCAATTGATTTGGTTAATGAAGTTTTTGAAAAGATAGAAAACAATATGGAATATAATGCTTTTATTACATTAAATAAAGAAAAAGCAATAAAAAAAGCAATAGAGCTTGAAAACAAAGAAGTAGATAATATTTTATTTGGTATTCCAATAGCATTAAAAGATAATATTATTACTAAGGATTTAAAAACAACTTGTGCTTCAAAAATACTTGATGATTTTATTCCTATATATGATTCGACAGTTGTAAAGAAATTAAACAAATTAAACGCTATAATAATTGGTAAAACAAATATGGATGAATTTGCTATGGGATCTACTAATGAAACAAGTTATTATGGTCCTGTATTAAATGCAATAGATAAGACTAAAGTTCCAGGAGGTTCATCTGGGGGAAGCGCAGTATCTGTAGCTTTGAAAATGGTTCCTATTTCATTGGGCTCCGATACTGGAGGTTCTATTAGACAACCATCTGCTTTTAACAATGTTGTGGGTTTAAAACCAACATATGGAAGAGTATCTAGATATGGATTGGTTGCATTTTCTTCTTCTTTAGATCAAATTGGGCCAATAACTAATAGTGTTATTGATAATGCTATTTTGTTAAATGCTATTTCTGGAATTGATAATAAAGATTTGACTAGTTCTGAAACTAATGAAGATTTTACTAGTGAGATTGGTAAAACAATTAGTGGAATGAAAGTATGTATTCCAAATTTTTATATGAGTGAAAAAGTGGATATAGAAATAAGAAACAAAATAAATAAAGTTATTAATTTTTTAAAATTAAATAATGTATTAGTGGATTATGTAGATATAAATTTTATAGATTATGCTATACCTTTATATCAAATTATCGCGCTTGCTGAAGCTTCTTCTAATTTGGCAAGATTTGATGGTGTTAGATTTGGTTATAAGACTGATAAGAAAATTACAAATATAGATGATTTTTATAAATATACAAGAAATGAAGGCTTTGGAGATGAAGTAAAAAGAAGAATTATGATAGGTTCATATGTATTAAGCGGTAAAAATGTTGATATATATTTTAAGAAAGCACTATCTATTAGAAAGAAATTAAGTGATAATATGTATCAATTGTTTAATCATTATGATTTGATAATTGGTCCTACTACTACTGGTTTTCCTTATGATTTGGGTACAAATAAGAGTTCTAATGAAAGTTTTATGGATGATATATTAACTATTCCCGTAAATATGGCTGGATTACCCGCTATGAGTTTACCTATTGGAAGTAATAAACCAATAGGATTACAAATTATAGGTAATATGTTTGATGAAAAGACAATATATAAATTTGCGGCTTTCTTAGAAAGTAATTATAAGAGGGGTGAGTAATATGGCATATATACCTACTATAGGATTAGAAGTTCATTGTGAATTAAAAACAAAGAATAAAGCGTTTTCTAATTCGAAAAATACATATGGATTAACCGCTAATAGTGAAGCAAATGAAATAGATATGGGATATCCTGGAGCTTTACCAACTTTAAATAAAGAAATCTTTGATTTTGGAATAAAATGTGCTAAAGCTCTTAATTGTAAAATAAATATAGATGGATATTTTGATAGAAAAAATTACTTTTATCCAGATAATTCTAAGAATTATCAAATTACTCAACAAGATTATCCTATTGGTTATGATGGTTATATTGAAATAGAAGTTAATCAAATGAAGAAAAAAATATATATAGAAGAGATTCATTTGGAGGAAGATACTGCTAAGAGTTTTCATGAAAAAGGATTAACTTTATTGGACTTTAATAGATCAGGAATTCCTTTAATAGAAATAGTATCTAAACCCAATATAAGTAATGAAATAGAAGCTGTTTTATATGTAGAAAAATTGAGAGAAATATTATCCTATTCAGATATAAGTGATGTTAAGATTGAAGAAGGTAGTATGAGATGTGATGTTAATGTATCAATTAGAAAAGAAGAATATGATAAATTAGGTCATAAAGTAGAAATAAAGAATGTTGGATCAATAAATAGTATTAAATTAGCAATTCTTTCTGAAATAGAAAGACAATCAATATTATTTGATAATAATGAATTAATTGTAGAGCAAACCAGAAAATATGATGAGAAAGCTAATACTACGATATTGATGAGAACTAAGGAAACAAAAAATGATTATAGATATTTTCCGGAACCGGATATTCCTAGAGTTCATATTGATGATGCTTGGATTAATTCTATTCAATTGCCAGTATTACCAGATGAATTAAGAGAAAAATATAGAAGTTATGGAATAAACGATATAGGAATAAATGCCTTAATTAGTAATAAGGAATTAAATGGATTTTTAAATGAAACCATTTCTTTAGGAGCTGATCCTATTATTTCATCTAATTTATTGACCGGTGATATCTTGTCTTATTTAAATAAAACAGGGGTTTCAATTTATAATACATATATAAACCCAAGTATTCTTAATAGATTAGTAAACAAAATAAAAAATGATGAAATATCTTCTAAAATGTCAAAGGTAATAATACAAAAGATATTAGAAACTGGTAAAGATATTGATGTTATAGTAAAAGAAGAGGGATTAATAAAAATAACTAATAAAGAAGAATTGAATCTTTTAATAAATAATATTATTAATAATAATAGTAATTTTATTAATTCTAATTTAGATAATAAAATTAAGCTAGAAAAATATATAATGGGTCAAGTTATGAAGGAAACAAACGGTAATGCAGATCCTATTATTTCCTTGGAATTAATAAAAGAAGTATTAATAAAATGATTTGAACATAAGTTGTCTTTGTAGTATAATTATGATAGTTTGAGGTGATTATTGATGAAAGCTTTTTATAAGAAATATAAAGTGTTTATATATATTGGTGTATTTTTAATTATGGGAATAATTTCTTTCTTGTTTTTAAAGAATTTTCTTTATCCAGATGATTATAAATCGGCATATGGTAGTAGATTAGATGGAATAGAGAATGTAACTATTGATTCAACTAGAAAAAACGAAATATTAAGTATTTATCAAGGAGATGAAAATATTCAATCAATAAATATTGATATAAAAGGAAAAATTATTAACTTAATTATTAATGCTAATGAATCATTAACAATTGAATTAGCTAAAGAAAATTTTTTGAAAAGTTTAGAGAACTTTAAAGAAGATGAAAAAGTTTTTTATGATATTCAATTTTTTGTAAAAAACGAAATATTAAAATATACTATGATTGGATATAAAAATGCCACTTCAGAAGTAATAGTGTGGAGTGAATATAGTGAGGTATTAGATGAAGCAGAAGCAGAAGAAGAATAAAAAGAAACTTATTATAATAGGTGTATTTTCTCTATTAATAATAATTTTTTTGTTAATATCTTTTTTATTTAGAAAAAAAGAAGAAAATTATGATTTAACTTTAAATGAAAAAAGATGGATTGAAAACAATAAAAATAAGGTTATAGATATAAGTATAGTTAATGATATCCCTATATTTGCAAATGAAGGCGAAGGTATTATTTTAACTTTTTTAGATTATTTTGAACAAACAACTGGGTTGGATTTGAATAAATTATCAAATGATAGTACTTCTACATATGACTTATCTTTTAGAATATTATCTGAAAATGAAGATTTGAAGGATAATCATATTTTATTGTATGAAGATAATTATGTGTTATTAGGTAAAATTGAAGAAAAGATAAGTAATTTTAACTTGTTAAGCGATAGAAAAATAGGTGTGTTAAAAGATAATCTTGATGAAGTATCTAAGTATTTAGAAACGGATTCATCATTAACTTTTGTTTCAAATGACGATATAATATCATTATTTTCTAAATTTGATAGTGGAGAAGTAGATTATATAGTAATACCAAGAACTCAATATTTAGGTAAAATAATCAGTAGTAATTATTTTGTAGTATATAATTTAAGTGCTTTATATAATTCTTATGTATTTGATTTAGATGGGAACAAAGAATTAAATTCGATAATTACAAAGAAACTTAAAGAATGGATAATTATTAATTATGATAAATTGTATACAGAGGAATTAAATAAGTATTATTTTGAATTAAGCAAAATAGATGAAAAAAAGATTTCAGATTTTAAGAGTAGAGTATATATATATGGTTATGTAGATAATTTACCATATGATATTGAAAAAGCAGGAAATCATCAAGGGCTTAACAATGAATTTTTAAAAGGATTTGAGGAATTTTCAGGAGCTAAAATTAACTATAAAAAATATAATAATATTAAGGATTTGGAAGATGCATTTAATAAAAATAAAGTTGATATTTATTTTAATTATTATAGTTATGATGGTATAAAAAACGTTAGATATTCTATGCCGGTATATTCAAGTAATTATGTAATATTGTCTCATATTGAAAATAATATTACTATTGATTCTTTTCCTTCGTTGAGAGGTAAAACAATATATACATTAAAAGATACAGAATTAGCAAATTATACTAATAAGAATAGTGGAGCTGAAGTAAAGACTTATACTAGAATAAATAATTTATTAAAGAATAAAGATCCTCTAGTAATGTTAGATTTAAATATATATAATTTTTATAAAAGTACTAAATTAAAAGATTATTATATTACATATGAAGGAGTATCTGATATCAAATACAATTATGGAGTTAATAATGATGAAATTAATGATACTTTTTCAAAAATATTTCAATTTTATTTGATGAATTCTAATCATAAATCTTTAATTAATCAAGGAATGACTAAATTATTAAAAGCTAATTTTTTATCAGATATTAGTGATACTCAATATATTTTGTTAGGTATAGTAATTATTCTTTCATTTATATTATTATTTAAAAAGAGAACTAATGTAAAGATTAATAAATACGGAAATACTAAATATATAGATGCTTTAACTTCTTTAAAAAATAGAAATTATTTAATAGAGAATGTAGAAAAATGGGATGACTCAAAAACATTCCCTAAAACTATAATTATTATTGATTTAAATAGATTAAAGGATGTAAACAACAATTTTGGTTATAAAGAAGGAGACAGATTAATTAAAGCTGCTGCCAATATATTGATAAGTAATCAAATAGAAAAATCCGAAATAATAAGAACTGATGGAAATGAGTTTTTAGTATATATGGTAGGATATGATAAGACATATGTTTTAGATTATGTTAGAAAGTTACAAAGATTGTTTAGAGATCTTCCATATGAACATGGTGCTACATTGGGTTATAGTACTATTAATGATGATATTAAAGAAATTGAAGATGCAATAAATGAAGCTACTTTAGATATGCTAACTAATAAAGAAAATAGACCACTTGATGTGTAGAGGAATGTATGGAAAAGACAAAACTTTTTATAAAAGAAATAGGGGATACATTAAAAAGACCAGTAGTATCAATGTTACCTGGTCATTTGTCTTTTTCTTTTGTTTTGTCTTTTATTCCTATGCTATCATTAATTGGTTTAATAGCGTATAATTTATCAATATCAATCGAAGTTTTAAGAAATTTTATTATAAGTACATTTCCTGGAGAAACTGGTGAAATATTAAACAGATTTCTTAGTAGAGATGGTATATACTTTGATGGAGTAATATTTACTTTATTAGCAATTTCTATATCTTCAAATGGAATGTATTCAGTTATAAGAATTGCAAATGTATTATATGGTATAGTTGAAGATTCATTTATTTCTAAAATAAAAAATAGAATAAAATCAATTTTAATGGCATTTTTGATGGTTGTATTAGTTATATTTATGTTTATTGTATTAGGATGGGGGAATTCTATTATGAATTTGATAATAGAGTTAGAACCTTTTGATAATATGTCTAATGGAATAGAAATGATATATAAAATAATAAAATTTCCGATTTCATTCTTTGTAATATATTTTATAATTAAAATTATATATACTTTGGCACCTAATGAAAATATAAAAAGTAAAAGTGTAAGTTGGGGATCTTTATTTACTACAATATTATTAATTATAGTTACTATAATATACTCATTATATATATCTTTGACTCATAGATATGATATATTATATGGTAGTTTATCTAATATAATTATATTACTTATGTGGTTATATTTTATATCTTCCATATTTATAATTGGATTAATCATTAACGTAAATAATTCAAAAAGAATGAATGAAGAAAAAAGAGGGGAAAATGAAATTCAAAAAAATACTAAGTAAAATTAAAATTAGTAAAAAAGATTTATTGGATAATAAATTGTT
>LFRM01154909.1_pt1 | contig 10252 bp, 10 predicted proteins | sample 618341 | NCBI WGS metagenome assembly LFRM01 (sample SAMN03654438, study PRJNA283298) | anaerobic digester metagenome | isolation source: pool of bioreactors CSTR01a, CSTR02a, and CSTR03a thermophilic anaerobic... | place: Denmark: Kgs. Lyngby | collected 2014-05-21 | reverse complement strand
GCATTACATCAATCCATTAGCCGAAATGGCGAAGAGCACGGAGCACTGGCCCGTATCTTTGAATCCGGCATGAGCGAATTCATGAAAGCCCGCCGTACCGGCAATACCGATATCAATGCCCTCATGGACGGCCCCAACCGTGCCATGCGTGCCGTTTATCAGCGCGAACTTGATGTCCTTGATTCACGCCTTAACTTCCTGGCATCCGCCGGCTCTGTCAGCCCTTATATTGGTTTGCTGGGCACCGTTTGGGGTATCATGCATTCATTCATCGGCCTTTCCACTGCCCAGCAGGCCACCCTGTCTGCCGTTGCCCCGGGTATTGCAGAAGCACTGATTGCCACCGCCATCGGTCTGTTTGCCCCCATTCCCGCCGTTATCGCCTACAACCATTTTTCCAACGACATCGACAAACTGGCCAGCCGTTTCGACAGTTTTATCGATGAGTTTCTGAATATTCTTCAACGTCAGGCACGTTAAATTATGGCATCCACAAGAAATGGCCGCAGACGCAGCCGCCGCCTGAAAAACGAAATGAACGTCGTACCCTATATCGACGTCATGCTGGTGTTACTGGTTATTTTCATGGTAACGGCCCCCATGATTACACCCGGTTTAATTAACCTGCCTTCGGTAGGCCAGGCAGCCAGGGTTCCGTCCACGCCCGTTGAAATTGAAATTGCCGAAACAGGTGAAATTTCAATACGCCTGCGAGAGGCCGGCAATACATTCCAAACCATCGAAAAAGACAAGCTGCTTAATGAAGTAAAGGCACTGGTTCAGGAAGATACGCCCGTAATTATTGCCGCAGATGGTAAAGTTCCCTATGAGAACGTCGTGAGCATTATGGACACCCTGCGCGCCAATGGGCTAACCCGTCTTGGTTTATTAGTGAACCAAAACCCTGAAAGTGCCTCAAAATAACACTGCCAGACGAGACCCGCATTTTCCATGAAACACACAGAAAATCCTAACGAATTCTATGAACAGGCCGATGACCGTAAAGGGCTCATCGGAGCCCTGGCACTTCATAGCCTGTTAGCGATCGCGTTTATTGTCAGCATGTTAGCCTCTGCCGAAGCACCAACCGGCCCGATCCAGCTTGAATTATGGACAGAAGGCACCGAGCAGGTCCTGAAGGCGCCGGCACAAACCCAGTCACCGGAACCGGCCGAGGAAGACGCGACAACAGAAGAAGACACAGACCCGCCCGTCGAAGAGGCTGAAACAGAAGAAGCAGAACCGGCTGAAGCAGAAGCCGAAGCGCCCGCTGAGCCTGTCGCAGAAAACACCCCGCCGCCCGAGCAAGCCAGTGCAACACCCAATACCAATACCCAGGCCCAGGAAGACCCTGAAATTGCCATAGAGAAAAAACGGCAGGAACAACAGGAAAAAGCACGCCTGCAGGCCCTGGCCGACGCCAAGGCAGCTAAAGAAGCACGCGAAAAAGCACTGGAGCAGACTCGTGCCCTTGAAGCGGCACGCCAGAAAGTACTGGCCGAAGCCAAAGAGGCAAAAGCCAAAGAAGAAGCTGAAAGAAAAGCCAAAGCGTTAGCCGAAGCAAAAGCCAAGGAAGAAGCCGAGAAAAAGGCCAAGGCATTAGCCGAGGCCAAAGCCAAGGAAGAAGCCGATAAAAAGGCCAAGGCATTAGCCGAAGCCAAGGCAAAAGAAGCAGCGGATAAAAAAGCCAAGGCTCTGGCCAAAGCAAAAGCCGATGCAAAAAAAGCGGCTGAAGCCAAACTTAAAGCGGAATCCAAAGGTGATGCCTTGCGTGCCGCCATGCGTGGTGCTGTAAACAGTACCGCCGGCATCAAAGGCGGCGCAAGTGAAAGAAACCAGGTTGGTGGTGGTGGTGGCAACTCTGCCTATGCCAGACTGGTACAGCAATGTGTACAACCCCGCTTGCGCTTTAATGGTAACCAAAAACTGAAACTCACCTACCGGGTTGACTTCAACAGCTCATTTAAACCAACCTCGGCAAGAATAACCGTTCGTTCGGGAAATGCCGCCTTTGACGCTGCCGCACAAAAAGCATTAATGGCCTGCAATCCGTTTCCAAAGCCGCCAAAAGGATCCTCTTATGTGACAGGCACCTATACCTACACGCCCCGATAATGTTTACTATTTTGTCTAACCTAAGGAGATACAGCAATGACTGCAACCCTTGATAAACGCAGTATGCGAGCAAGTGGCTTACACCGCTCCATACCCAGCCATTTTTTTCTGTTCTTCACTCTCGTTTGCGCCCTGGTGTTAGGCAATATTGCACAAGCCCAGGTCCAGGTCGCCCTGCAGGGATCAGGCACTTCCAATAAGTTTCCGATTATCATTGCCGACTTTGCGGGCCAGAACGGCAAAGAAATTGCCAATATCATTAGCGCAGACCTTATCCGCTCGGGTCAATTTGAGGTTACCCGTACCGAAGCCCTTACCATTGACTCAAACGGCACCCCCAACTGGGCAGCCATCTCTGCCCTGGGTGCAACAACCGTTGCCTATGGTTCAGTAAGTGGCCCCAACATAAACTATCAATTGGCAGACTCCGCCCAAAGAGCGCCTTTAGATGCCAAAAATATTATAGAACCCCAAATGCGCCGCCAGGCTCATAAAATAGCAGATGCCATCTATGAGAAAATGACCGGTGTTCGTGGCATTTTTGCAACACGGGTAGCCTATGCTACCGCCAACCAATTAGTGGTTGCCGATGCCGATGGCGAGAACAGAAAAGTGGTTGCCAGCTCGTCCAGCTCCATCATTTCACCCGCCTGGTCTCCTGACGGTTCCAAACTGGCTTATGTCAGTTTTGAAACCGGAAAACCGGTAGTTTATGTGCAAACACTGGCAAGCGGCGCACGTCAGGCAGTCGCCAATTTCAAGGGTAACAACAGTGCCCCGGCCTGGTCGCCAAATGGCAGCCAGCTTGCTGTTGCGCTAAGTCGTGATGCCCTGTCAAACATTTACTTAATCAATGCTTCTGGCGGCACCAGTGCCCAGAAAATCACCAACTCTCCCGAGATTGATACCGAGCCGTTTTTCTTTCCAAACGGAAGCGGTATCGTCTTTACCAGTGACCGTGGCGGCAGCGCCCAAATTTACCGCTCTGGTCTTGGCGGTGGTGGCGCCAGCCGGATTACCTTTAACGGCGCACAAAACGTCTCTGGAAAAATTTCACCAGATGGCGCAAAACTGGTATATTCTAGTCTAAGAGGAGGTTCGTATTCTATCGCCCTTCAAGGCCTTGGAACCGGTTCAGACCAAACGCTTACTTCTGGGCCAAATGACCTTTCTCCAAGTTTTGCACCTAACGGGATGCAAATACTATATGTTTCAAGCGGAGGCTTAAGCATTGTTAACACTGACGGTTCTTTCCAAGCAAGTATCCCTTCAGTCGGTAACGTATCAAGCGCTGCTTGGGGCCCGTTTACTGATTAATTGTGTATATTTATAAAGGAAATATTATGGGTTCTCGCATCGCGAAAACTTTGGCTATCGCAACAGTCGCAGCATCATTGGCTGCATGTAGCTCAACTCCATTAGACGGCAGCACTGGTGCAGGTGACTCATCTGCTTCAGGCGTTATGGATCCATTCAACCCTAACAGCCCTCTGGCTCAACAACGTTCTGTGTATTTCGCTTTTGACAGCTATGTTGTAGAACAGCAATATCAGCCTTTAGTTCAAATGCACGCTCAATATCTGGCAGCCAACTCACAACAACGCATCCGTATTGAAGGCAATACCGATGCACGTGGCAGCTCTGAATACAACCTGGCCCTGGGTCAGCGCCGTTCAGTTGCCGTTGGCAACCAGTTAGTACAGCAAGGTGTCGGTGTTAACCAAATTGAAGCCGTCAGTTTTGGTAAAGAACGCCCCAAAGCATCTGGCAATACTGAAGAAGCCCATGCAGAAAACCGTCGTGCTGACATTAACTACATCCGTTAATCCTACATTCGGCTAATTGCATTCGCTATACGCCGCACGACAAAATCCGTGCGGCGTTGTTGTTTTACTGGAGTAACCATGATCCTGAAGAAAAAACACACACTTTTACTGTTCACCTCCGCTTTTTTTTGCAGCATCCTAAGCCATAATGCCTATGCATTTGAAGATGAAGATGCCCGTCGTGCGATTCTTGATCTGCGTGCCCAGCTAAGACAAAGTGCCCAGGCCAGGCTTGAACTGTCCAATAAAATACAAAGCCTTCAAAGCCAGATTACCCAATTGCGTGGAGAAATTGAAAAAATCAATAACAGCTCAATGATTTCCGCACAAAATGCCCGTAGCGAGGCCGGTTTTGAACCTACGCCCCAGGTAGGTGACCCTACCGAACAGCGTACTTACGACCAGGCACTTGACCTTTTCCGTCAAGGTAATTATTCGCAAGCCAGCGTTGCCCTGGGCAATTTCGCTGCCGCTTACCCAAATAGCCCACTGACACCCAGCGCCCGTTTTTACGAAGGCAGCAGCCGCTATGCCAGCAAAGATTTCCGGGGTGCAATACAAGGCCTGCAGTCAATGGTCAGCGCCTATCCATCTGATCCGAAAGCCGGTGATGCCATGCTGGTTATTGCTGGCAGCCAGGTAGAATTGAATAATATTGCCGGGGCAAAAGCAACGCTTGAAAGCATTGTTCACCAATACCCCGACACGCCTGCCTCAGACACCGCCCAACAGCGCCTGGAGCTGTTCCGGTAATTTTCCTGGCTTAAAAAATATGGCACCAGAATCTTCACTTAATGTGAAGCTGGTGCCTCTTGTTTTTATTTCTCCCGGCTCCTCACCAAATAATGACTCCCTCTTTCCCTATCAAAACCCTTCAGGCTGGAAATACCCTTTTTCACTACCAGGATGAAGGGACCGGAACACCACTGGTATTGATTCACGGCTCCCTGTGCGACCTTAGGTACTGGCGCTGGCAAACCGCAGAGCTGGCACAACACTGCCGGATCATTGTGCCCAGCCTGCCCCATTACTGGCCCCAAACAGGCAATAACCACAGTGAGTTCTCCATCTACCAGCATGCCCGTGATATCCATACCCTGCTGGATGCGCTGGAAATTGATTCTGCCCATATTCTGGGTCACTCCCGGGGGGGCTCTGTTGCCATTGAACTTGCAATGGAACATGCACATAAAGTCAGTTCATTGATTCTGGCAGACCCGGGTATCAGGACCCGGCAGCAAACCAGCCAGGCCAATTTCAAGCATGAAGCACTGCTGGCCATACAGGAAGGTGAAATAGATAAAGGCGTAGCCTTGTTTATTGATGCCGTTAGCGGTGAAGGCACCTGGAAACGCATGGTAAGGTGGTTTAAGGAAATGGTGCGCAACAACGCGCAAACACTGTTATTACAAACGGATGAGCCCGCTTTTTATTTTGATACCAGTCGTTTTGCCAGCCTGAACCTGCCTGTCTGTCTTTTAGGCGGCTCCGACAGCCCCGACCCTTTCCCCGACATTATGTCCCGTCTTGAATATACCTTGCCTCAAGTTTACAGACATACGCTTACCCCGGCATCACATGGCATGAATTTATCCCTGCCACATGAGTTTAACCGGATTGTTTTAGAGCACATCAGACATACTGCCGCATAAGCACCATGCCCGGATGTAAACAGGCTTGTTGTTGACCCGTTAACTCGCCATTAAGCCAGCAGTCTGGCGGAGGGTCATGCGACTGATCATAAACACTGTCACTGTCTTGCGCCACGCTGCCTTCCTAGCCAAAATAAAACATGCTTTTGGCCAGGAAGACAATAAAAACCATATGCATGAAAACGCTGATATGGATATAGCGTGACCATGCCTTGTTCATGGTATTGCGCCTCATTTTCACGATAGCAATCATAAAATGCACAAATACACTCAGCGCCAGCAAAATTTTCAGGCTTAACTGCAAACTGAAAGATGACGCAAATGGATCAGCCAACACTGCCGCGTAACGCATTGCCATTAAGATGCCCGAAAGAAACAGCACGATCACAACCCAGGGCATGAAACTTTTAACCCGACGACCAATCACGGGCATAATCTCGCGACGCGCCTCTTTGGACACATGGCTGCCATGGACCGCTGACAGGACGATCACCTCAAAAAACACGCCACCCACAAAAACAATGGCGCAGAATAAATGCACGATGTGTGCCAGGCTATAACTCATAGGCTTTTCAAGCTTTATTGGTGAAAATTATTTATCTTCAAATGCAAGGGCGTTCACCGATTTCAAGACACAGCTAACCGGAATTTTATCGCCCGTTCCCAAAATAAAATCAACCTTGATTTGATCTCCAACTTTCAGGCCGGCAACGGGTTGTTCAAGCATGGCGTGATAATCGCCCGGTTTGAAATGCACTTTTTCTGCCGGCTTCACCACCACATCATGAACCATTTCCATACCGGCCTGCCCATCTTTCGTATAAGAACGGTGCAACATGGTTTGCCCGAAGGCATCGGTTTCGATGCCTTTCAAAACAGCCACCTGAGACGCATCTTTATTTTCAAACTCGAAAAAACCACCCGAAGGGGTAACGTACGGCATCAGGCGTATCCAGCATTTTTCAATTGAGACATTGTTGCTTCCCTTTTCTGTAGAGGCTGGTGTGCTTGCCGCATGCCCATGTGCGTGACCATGATCATGGCCATGTTGTGCATACACGCCTGACGCCAATACCAGAGAGAAGCCCAAAGATGCCATAACCCGTGTTTTTTTCATAAGTCCTCGCCTGTATGTGAATAGAGAATCAAATTATAAATTTGAAGCAACATAATACTGTCTATATGCAATAGGATACTAGCACAGCACCTGAAAAGTGTAATTGATCTGCATTATCAATTTACCCGGGTTTTCTCTTATGGCACCCGCCTGGACATGCCATAAAATAAAAACAAAAAACGGGCCCTGCTGCATATTGCCTGGTATGCAGCAGGGCCCGTAACCGTTTAATAGGGAAACTGGTTTACATATGACCGGTTTTTTCGTAGCGATCATGCCAGCTTAAAGCCTCGGAAAGGATATGCGGTGTATGCACCGGACGCCCCGAGTTGCTTGCACGGTTGAAGTAATCAAGCAAGGCCTCTTTATAATCGGGATGGGCACAGTTTTCTATCACACGAATGGCACGCTGGCGTGGCGACAAACCACGTAAATCAGCCAACCCCTGCTCGGTCACAATGATTTGCACATCGTGCTCGGTGTGGTCTACGTGTGAAACCATAGGCACAATAGCGGAAATGGCACCGTTTTTAGCGGTGGACGGTGTCACGAAAAAGGACATATAACCGTTACGGGCGAAGTCACCCGAACCGCCAATCCCGTTCATAATGCTGCTACCCATGATATGGGTTGAATTGACGTTACCGTAGATATCGGCTTCGATCATGCCGTTAATGGCAATAATACCCAAACGACGCACGATTTCAGGGTGGTTACTGATTTCCTGGGTACGCAGAATAATGCGTTCACGGTAAAAATCAATGTTTTCATTCAACTCGTCAATGCCATCGGGGCTTAATGACAGCGATGTTGCGGAAACACTAACCAGTTTGCCGGACTTGATCATGTCCAGCATGCCGTCCTGGATCACTTCGGTAAATGCTTTCAGGTTTTCAAATTCACCCTCGTTCAGGCCTGCCATAACCGCATTGGCAATATTACCCACGCCCGACTGCAGGGGCAGCAGGTTGTTGGGCAAACGTCCGGCTTTCACTTCCTGCCTGAAAAAATTCAGGATATGCTGGGCTATCCGCTTGGACGTTGCATCTGGCTCGGTAAATTTGTTTACACGATCAGAATCATTGGTTTCAACAACGGCAATGATTTTATCCAGGGGACAGTGTAAATAAGGGTCACCGATGCGCTGATCGGGCTCGGTCATGTTGATGGGCTTGCGATCAGGGGGAAGGGCCGTACCATAATAAATATCGTGCATGCCTTCAAGCTTTTCGCTTAAGCGATGATTAACCTCAAGGATGACTTTATCGGCCTGCTCGATCCAGGTTTTGTTGTTACCCACAGACGCCGCCGGAATCAGGCGCCCGTCTTCTAAAATACCGGCCACTTCAATGACGGCAACGTCCAGCTTTCCAAAAAAACCAAACCAGGCAAACTGGGCAACATGCGACAGGTGAATGTCCATGTAGTGCATTTTGCCTGTGTTGATTTTCTCGCGGCAGGTTGGGTCTGACTGGTATGGAAGCCGCATTTCGATTCCATCAACCTCGGCCAGTACGCCATCCAGCTCTGGTGCGGTAGACGCACCGGTCCAGACACTGATACGAAATGGCTTGCCCTGATCGTGAACCGATTTGATATGTTTGGCCAAAGCCACCGGAATGGCTTTTGGATAACCCGCACCGGTAAAGCCGCTCATACCGACATTAACGCCGGAAGGAATTAATTTGGCTGCCTCATCTGCACTCATCACCTTGTTTTGCAATGCAGGGCACTTTATTCTTGAATTAGTTGACATAATATTTACACGCAAAAAAAAACGCATCGCTGCGTACAATAACATTACAATTAAGACTACACTTGCCGTAACAATATATATACACTACCGTTTACAACAATATATTAACTGAGCACACATATTACATTCATTACATTTAATAACGCTTGATGCAAATCAATTAACACCCCAGCGCAGAAGTTATGCAACTGGTTTTCATAAATGCCTTACCACTTTATGCGAGTACAGTTATGAACCCAAGAAAACCCCTTCGCAACTGCATACTGTTTTTATCGGAAAAACTTCCCGCTACCGCTTTGGGTATAGCCTTATTGCAGCCCATTGTAACACCTGCCCAAACATTACCTCCCGTTACGGTATGGCAGGCACCAAACTGCGGGTGTTGCAAAAACTGGGCGGCAGACATGCAAAAATATGGTTTTCAGCTTGAAATATATTCTGTCCCTGACACCACCCCTTATCGCAGGCAATTGGGCATCCCCGATGAAATGGCCTCATGCCAAACGGCAACCGTCGGCATTTACGCCCTTGAAGGCAATGTCGCTGCCATAGACGTTATTTCCATGTTGCAGGCCCAACCCGATATTCTTGGCCTGGTCACCCCGGGCACGGTCAGGCTGGGCAAAAACACCGACTCACGTCCCCAACATACCTATATTCTTTCAAAATACGGCCAGGCTATGCCATTACACCCAGGCCAATAAGCGGGTCATTTTACTGCTGGCCATAAATACGTGTTTATACTGACAGACTGCGCGCAATCAATCTCAAAACCCATAACCTTATAAAATCAGGTCATAAACAATAGATAAATAATTTGTTCCCAAACAGATCGTTATTGGGTATGGTTTAATCATTTAACAGTTCAATTGCAAAACAAAGGAATTTCCAAAGATGAAGACATTGAAATACTCACTGGCGGCATTGGCACTGGTTGCCGGTGCACAGGCGGCACAGGCCTCTACCCTGGAAACCGTACAGAAACGCGGTGAAGTCCTGTGTGGCACCACCACGGGTTTTGCCGGGTTTTCAGCCCCCAATGCCAAAGGTGAATGGGAAGGGCTTGATATTGATCTGTGTAAATCCATTGCCGCTGCCGTTTTCGGTGATGCCACCAAATTCAAGGCGGTTCCCCTAAATTCACAGCAACGCTTTACCGCCCTGCAGTCTGGTGAAATTGATGTACTTACGCGCAATACCACCATTACCCAGCAACGTGATACCGCCTTGGGCATTCTTGGAGTCGGGGTTAACTTTTACGATGGCCAGGGCTTTCTGGTACCTAAAAAACTGGAAGTGAACAGCGCCAAAGAACTGGATGGCGCGACCGTTTGCATGCAAACCGGCACTTCCAATGAAAACACCATGGCCGACTGGGCCCGTGCCAATAATATCAAATACACACCCGTTGTCTTTGACCAGTTCAATGAGGTTGTCAACGCTTTCGCTGCCGGACGCTGTGATGTTTTCACTACCGACGCATCCGGCCTGGCCTCCATCCGGATTTCACGCTTAAGCAACCCCGATGATTATCAGGTACTGCCGGAAATCATTTCCAAAGAACCGCTGGGGCCCTTTGTGCGCCAGGGTGACGACCAATGGCTGAATATCGTTAAGTGGACATTGCAGTCACAAATCAATGCCGAAGAACTGGGCCTGACATCTGCCAATGTAGAAGGTGAACTCAAAAGCACCAATCCCAATATCCAACGCCTGCTGGGTGTGACGCCCGGCTCTGGCAAGAACCTGGGGCTTGATGAAAAATGGGCTTACAACATCATTAAAC
>LFRM01304099.1_pt1 | contig 10253 bp, 9 predicted proteins | sample 618341 | NCBI WGS metagenome assembly LFRM01 (sample SAMN03654438, study PRJNA283298) | anaerobic digester metagenome | isolation source: pool of bioreactors CSTR01a, CSTR02a, and CSTR03a thermophilic anaerobic... | place: Denmark: Kgs. Lyngby | collected 2014-05-21 | reverse complement strand
AGTATATAGACCCGTTTACGGGTGATAAGAATACAAAGGCATAAAGATGATCACCCCTTAAGGGGTAGCCAGTAAAATCTATGCGGTTGGCAAATTATTCAATAGGTCTTTAGATCTTGCCAGTATCCTGCCCTTATAGGGCTAGAGCAAACCACCCGTTGTCACGGGTGGTCCTGATTTTATATGCCTCGCTATTCAGTGAAGCTTTTGACACTCTGCGCCGTCATGCCTTGCATGGAGGCGTACCCTGTTTGTGGGCTGTGATGATAGTGAAACTATGGGCGTTAACAGTTATCATAGCATGGCCTATATATAAATACCAATTTTTCCCCTGCCTGACTATGTTATCTGCTTTTTCGATTTTTTGTTTGCACCATGTAACAATATCAGAAGTATCCAATCCTAAATTCTTTCTAATCCGTTCAATGCCTAGCTGGGTTGTGTGTAGCTTATCAAGATTTGCCAATAGTTCAACAGTCATTTCGTCACCCCGGTGCTTTTTTTTGCTCATAATACGCTCTAATCATTGCTAAAACAACTAAAGATTTTAAGAAGGAGTTGTGGGTTACGCTGGATGGTCAAATCGGCTTTGGAGCGGATTTACGATACAACAATCCAATGATGAAGCATGATGCGAGCTGGGAAGCGTAGCTGCTATGATGGCAATCACAATGGTTACTCCATTCTTATGGTGCAGTCTTATGCACCCAACCTTTAGTATGCAAACTGAGGTTTTCAGACATCGTAAACAGGGAAGCTAAGCAATATGACTTCCTTTTTTCTTCGTCTTTTTTTATAATGAGAAATGTAAGGTCAAGTAACCGATGATGACTTGACAATAAAATATCAACATGATATCATTTTGATATCAGCGCATATGCGTGAATGATGAGTGAAATAAATGAACGGAGGAATATAAATGATTTCATTTGAACATGTAAGCAAGAGCTTTGGGGCAAAGAAAGCGGTTGACGACTTAACGCTTACAATAGATGATGGAAAAGTATTTGGTTTTATCGGTCCAAACGGTGCGGGTAAAACAACGGCGATTAAGATGCTGACAGGGATATTAAGCCCTGATCAGGGGGTAGTGAAGCTCAACGGAATTGATATAACATCAGATCCCATTGAGGCAAAGCGCTCCTTTGGGTATGTGCCCGACACATTTGATATGTACGAAAGGCTCACCGGTATGGAATACCTGCGCTTTATGGGCAATATTTATCGGGTAGATGCGGCAAAGCGCAAGGCACATATAGAAAAATATCTTCATATGTTCGGACTTGAAGAAGCTGCGAACCAACAGATTCGTGCGTACTCACATGGTATGAAGCAAAAGCTTGCGATCACAGGTGCGTTGATCCATGAACCGAGCATTTGGATTTTGGACGAACCGATGGTTGGACTTGACCCTCAGAGTGTATTCCTACTGAAGGAAGAGATGCGCCGCCATGCGGATGCAGGTAGGACCGTTTTCTTTTCCACACATGTACTGGACGTGGCGGAGCGGTTATGTGACGAAATTGGCATCATTAAGCAAGGCAAGCTGATAGCTGATGGAACGCTGGATGAACTCCGTAAGGGAGATAAGGATAGTACGCTTGAGGAGCTATTCCTAGAGCTTGTTGAGAAGGGGGAGTAATATGCTCGCATATTTAAGGCTGATGATCAAAAACCGAATAGCGGGCTTTAAACCCAGCAATATGAAGCAAGAGGGACGTAGCAAACCGAAGATTATCATAAGCTATATCGGTTATCTTCTTCTGGGCATTCTCCTCTATGGTTCGGTTATTGCATTTGAAATTGTTGTTTTCATGGCAAGCAAGAACTCGACTGAACCTGAGGCTGTGATTGCCATTGCGTTCTTACTCTGCACTTTTATTACATTGTTTTATGGTTTCTTCCATGTCATCGGCATGCTGTTCTTTGGGAAAGATAATGGATTCATTGCTGCACTGCCCATCACATCCAGAGGCATTCTATCGGCAAAAATGGCAACAGTGCTGATTGGTGAAATTGGCTTAACGATTGCAATCGGTGCACCGCTGGTTGTTTGCTATGGGGTTCATATGAGCCTTGGTGTGACGTACTATTTGCGCGCACTTGTGGGCATGATCTTTATCCCTATGGTGCCGATCGCCATCGCAATGCTGCTTTCATTCTTACTCATTCGGGTTAGCGGGCTTTGGAAACGCCGTGAAGGTGTTACGACATTGTTAACATTTGTGTTCATGGGTGCTATTATGTACATCAATATGAATCTTGGCATGGATGCGGCGCAGGAAGAAGCACTGGATATGATGCTTTCGCAGTTCTTTGGTCAAGCATCCATTACAAATATGCTGCTGGGTTATTATCCGCCGATTCGTTGGCTGATGAATGGCATCACGGGCAGCGGCATCGCAGCTTCCTTACAGATACTTCGATTCATAGCGCTCTCTGTTGGTTCGATTGGTCTCATGATTTGGCTGCTTGGCGGCGGATATTTAAAGCTTGCCCTAAAGCAAGAAGAAACGCTGCGCCGAGTCAACGCGGGGCAAAAGCGCAGGGGAAAAGACAAAGTTACAAGTCCATTTTGGACGATTTACCGTCAGGAAGTTCGCGACGTGATCACCGTTCCGATCTACGCAACGAATTTCTTATCAGGCGTGATTGTGTTTCCACTCATGATGATTATCATGATCATGAGTATGCAAAAGGAGCTGGGCAACCAACCGCTGATTCAAATACTGTTCACCTTTATTCCAAGGGATTTGTATCTTAGCATCGCAACGGCGTTGCTAAGCCTTGTAACGGTGATGGGGATGGCGCTTGGAACAGCGGTTTCACGCGAAGGAAAACGGCATGAATTCATACGTACTTGGCCTGTGACGGGAAGTACACATCTACTGGCGAAGCTGCTAATGGGTATGAGCATTAATGCGCTCACAATCGTTTTGACATCCATTGCACTATGGGTTATATTCCCCACGCTGTGGATTGAAACGTTGATTGCACTTGTGCTTGCTCATATATTCTGCTTGATGTGGGCGACTATCTCCTTGATCATCGATACCTATCATCCCAAGTTTAAGTGGAAGACTGAAACCGAAGCTGCAAAGCAAAGCATGAATGGGATGTACTCCATGCTGATAGGAATTGTTTCAATAGCGGGAATGATTGGCATCTACTGGCTATGCTTGAAGGCCGGAGCAGCACATACAGCGGCGCTCGCAGCGACGACTGTGTTTGTGATTGTTCTTGATATATTGCTTCTCAAATGGCTTTGCGGGAAGGCTTCAACTATCTATTCTTTACGCGAATATAGCAAATAATAATAAATTGTTACAAAAAGACGTGCATTCTTAGCAAATCTGTGATATAATCTCTACATCAAGATGGCTAAGGGAGGGACGGGTATGCTTACGAAGGCACAGGATGAAAGATTTGCAGCAAAACATGCAGAGCGCATCCAACCTAAGCTCTCCGCTCTTGAAAAAGGAATGCTAAAATGGGCGGTTGTTGATCCGCAGGACAAGGTACTGGATGCCAAGGTTGGCGGCGGACTGATGATTGAGTATTTAAGGCGCAATCTGCAATGTGAAGTTTGCGGAGTGTCGGACAATATGGATGTGGTCAGCAATGCGCGCAATCGTCTGGTGAATTGCGACATCGTCTATGCAAGTCCTGAGGATATTCCATGGCCTAATGAGTCCTTTGATACTGTGATGCTCAAGCTTGACAGCGATGATGCTGATACGCTTGGAAGAATGCTTCAAGAGGTTATGCGCGTTTTGAAGGAAGGCGGACAGTTTCTCCTGGGACTTAGGGATTATCCGATGGCATTACAATCAGTAGTGCAGCATTTTTCAGATGATTCTGATAGCAGCAAGATGATCACGAAAAACAGTCTGATGGAACGATTGACAGATGAAGGTTTCGAACAGCTTAGCTGGCAGAGAACGAGCTTTTCCACAGGTGTCCTAACCGCATGGAAGAATAAACCAGGAGTAGCTGAAGTGCTTGCAAATTAACCACAAGAAATATAGGCGTTTATGCCAAGGCACTGAGCGTAATGGCTCACTAAGATTATGAGTTCACCGAGAAGAGCGACAAAGTCCTTGAACGTTTTTGCTCGCGGTCAAGGTTTTGCTTCCGGTATATATCAGAGGGACGTACCCCTTTGATGCCTCCAATAGAAAAAAGGATGGATTGCGTATCCATCCTTTTTTCTATGCATTTGTCGTCTGGTTATGATAATTGCACTTCGATGAGCTGCGGGGTATGCCCCATGAGTTCAATGCTGCGTTTGTCGGGCTGACTGCCGCCAACGCTTAGCATAAAGCGCTTTCCTGTGACAGCGCGGCTGCCATCCTCAAGCACTGCATCAAATGCGCGCTTTGAAAGCTTTAGTGTGATGCTTTTTTCCTCGCCTGCCTTCAAATGAAGGCGAGCGGTTGCGCATAAGGAATGATTGCGCACGGCCATGGGGGAGTCGCAGTCCTTGATGTAGACCTGTACTGTTTCATCGCCGTCTGCCTCAGACGTGTTTTTGACGGTTACATCCACGGCGTTGTCATTGTAGCTGGCATTGCTGTATTCGAATGCAGCGTAGCTGAGACCGAAACCAAAGGGATATAAAGCCGCGCCTTCAAAATAACGATAGGTGCGATTGGTCATGGCATAGTCCTCAAAGGGCGGAAGGTCATCGACGCTACTATAGAAGGTGATGGGCAGTTTGCCGCTGGGGGTGGTTTTGCCAAAGATGATATTAGCAGCGGCAGTTCCGCCTGCCTGACCTGCATACCATGCTTGCAGGATCGCATTTCCGTCTTCGATCCGAATCGCACTGCCGCTTGCGTTGATGACGATAACGGGCTTACCGACGGCAAGTACAGCGCTTAGCAGCTGGCGTTGACTGGCTGGAAGTTCGAGGTCATTCTTATCACCTGAGTTAAATTCGTTGCCTGTATCGCCTTCTTCGCCTTCGAGCATAGCGTCAAGACCCAAGCAAAGAATGCTCACATCAGCACGCTTAGCGACTGCGACGGCTTCCGCTAAACGGTCGTCCGGCTGTGCAAGGTTGCTGGTGCGATCCTTGTACAGGTGACATCCCAGCGCGTAATATACGCGAGCCTTGTCTTCGCATGCTTCTCTGATCCCTCGCAGGAATGTGGTATAGCGAGAGGAAGTGCCGTTGTAATTGCCTTCAAGGCAGGGGATGCTATCGGCATTAGGACCGATGACAGCAACGGATGAAAGTGCATCCAAATTCAGAGGTAGCGTGCCGTCGTTCTTCAGCAGTACCATGCTCTTTTCTGCTGCTTCCAGTGCGAGTGCCGCAGTTTGATCACTATCATTTTCATCGATTGTGATCTCGTCATATGCGCAATCATCTGCCATGAGACCTAGCATGTAGCGTGATGTGCAAACACGAATTGCCGCTTGGGTAATGTCATCCTCTGTGATGAGACCTTCCTGTAATGCCTGCAAAAGATGCAGGTAGGTAATGCCGCAGTTTAGATCGCAGCCGTTCGTTAGTGCGAGAGCGGCGCTTTCAGGGGCAGTATCGGTTACCATGTGGAAGGTGTGGAAGTCGCGAATGGCCCAGCAATCGCTGACCACATGACCCTCAAAGCCCCAGTTCTCACGAAGAATGTCATTCAGCAGCGTTTTGCTGCCGCAGGCGGGCTCTCCGTTTACGCGGTTGTAGGCACCCATCACGCTCTCAACCTTTGCATCCTTTACCAAATCCTCAAAGGCGGGCAGGTAGGTTTCGCTCATGTCCTTTTTGGAAACGACAGCATCAAACTCGTGCCTGATCGCTTCTGGGCCGGAGTGCACAGCAAAATGCTTCGCGCATGCGGCTGTCTTGAGGTACTCGCCATCTCCTTGGAGTCCGCGCACATAGGCGCAGCCAAGCTCAGAGGTGAGATGGGGATCTTCGCCATAGGTTTCTTGTCCGCGTCCCCAACGCGGATCGCGGAAAATGTTAATGTTGGGTGACCACATACTCAGCCCTTTGTAGATATCACGGTCACCGTTTTCATGTTGATAGTTATACTTTGCACGAGCTTCGGTTGAAACTGCACTAGCGACCTTTTCGTGAAACTGGGCGTCAAAAATGGCAGCCAGACCAATGGCCTGCGGGAATACAGTGGCAGTACCGGCGCGCGCTACGCCGTGCAGTGCTTCGTTCCACCAGTTATAGGCTGGAATACCCAAGCGCTTGATGGCGGGGGAATCGTAGCGAAGCTGTGATGCTTTTTCGTCCAATGTCATACGACTGACCAAATCAGCCGCAAGTTGTTTTGCGTTTATGCGATCCATCATTATCATCCTTTGATTGTCATTTTTGTTTTTATCATACAGCCAGCATACCATTCACATGGTGAAAAAGCAACGGTCATTTATTGCTATTCATACATGAAAATTTGCTATTTCTAAGTCTGGTCGGCATTTGATTGATCGATGGGCGAGGGAGTCCATGAGAGCCCCGATTTGCGGGCTTGTTTCATCTGCTCATTGCGTGCGATGCGGTAGATGCGTCCGTCTTTTTCAAAGTTAGCACCTGTTTGTTTGAAGCTGAAAGGCACAGAAGCAGCGATACATTGCTGCTGAATATGCACTGCCCACTCGTAGCGCATTAATCTGGCGTTTGGTCCGCTTTCGCCGCCTATGACGACCTGCTCTATTGGACCGCCAAGATAGGGAGATAAGTCAATATCTTCGAGCATCGGTTCGCAGATGAGCGTTTTATGCTTGATGGGCAAGGATAGAAAAAAGGGAAGGCGCTCGTCAGCTCGTGCCTGATTTTCGCAAGTGACTCCAATTGTTACATTTGTGTACCCGTTTCCCCAATCATCGGGAAGCTCGCTATAAAACCGGAGAATTCGTTTGGTAATGAAGAAAAAGGACAGGTCAGAACGCTCCTTGATCATGCGCCATGCATCCGCGCGCCACTGGTCAGCTTCATCAATAAAGAAGTCCGATGTGAAGCAGGTATAGACCATTGCAGGTGATGATAGCTTGTAGCTGCCATCGCGTTTTCTAGCGATGGGATCGTCAAACGCCTTGTTTTTCCTCACTTTGGAAGCATCTAGTTCATAGGAAGCATCTCTGCGATACACATAGCAGTGCATGCAGCCCTCGCTATATTTTTGGCAGCCATGCCATGGATTCCAATCGGCCATAAGAATTCTCCTCGTGCTTTTCAAATATTCCTATATATATATAATTATACGATTTTGATTGGGTGAGTACAATAGTGGATAGACATCAAGCTCAGTATGCCATGAAATACAAGATTTCGACAAGAAATCCATGTGACGTAATTGTTAAAAATGTATAATTAACCTTGTAAAATGGTAACATATTTGTTACTCTAGTATAGACGTTAGCCGATGATCAATCAAGGCTACACGATGGAGGCAATAGATGACAGATATAATCATTGTGGGTAAAGGACCGGCAGGCTGGTCATGTGCAATGACGGCACGCATGCGTGGGCTTTCGGTACAGGTGATCGCTCCACAAGGCGATGCAGGTCAGCTAAAACTTGCCGAACGTATTGATAACTATCCGGGCATGCCTCAGGTATCAGGTGCAGAGATTCTTAAGCGTTTTCGTGAACAGGCGATTGCACTGGGAACTGAGGAACGGAATGGATTGATACGCCAAATCATGCCAACGGGAAATGGGTTTATGGTGCTGGTGGAAAATGATGTGCTGGAGAGTAAAACCATTGTACTGGCAATGGGCGCAGCTCGCCAGAAACTCCTTCCGGGTGAAGAGGAGCAGGTGGGACGCGGGGTTAGCTACTGCGCAACCTGCGACGGCATGTTCTATCGAGGGAAACGCATTGCAGTGTTGTCCTCAACCGAGCAAGGCGTAGAGGAAGCGACATTCTTGGCATCGCTCGTAGGCGAGTTGGACTACTATTCGCTTAAAAAACACGATATCACCAAGCTGCCAGAACTAGCAAAGGTGATTGATGAAAAGCCAAAGGGATTTGGGCGAGATGGTCAGGATCTAACGATGACCACCGATCAATCCACAAAGAAATATGACGGCGTATTCGTATTCCGCGCTGGAATGCCCCTTGGGATGCTGTTGAACGATCTTCAAACAGAAGGCAGCTATATCCCTGTGGATCGCATGATGAATACCAATATCCCAGGCGTTTTTGCTGCTGGTGACTGCACTGGAAAACCACTGCAGGTACCCAAGGCAGTAGGCGAAGGCAATGTGGCTGCAATTGCAGCGGCAGAATATATTGCAAAACATGGATGAACTAGGAAGCTTTAACCGTTCTATGGATGTACAACGTGATGGTTTGCTCGATCAGCATGATATTAGGAGGAAAAAAGATGAAAAACTTTACCGTAAAAAAGATGATTTCCCTGCTCTTAACGCTTTGCCTTACCCTAGGCTTGGGCGCAAGTGTTTTAGCTGAAGGTGCAACGCAACAGTCAACCAGCCAATCTACTGCGGATTTTGAAATGCTCTATCCGCTCATGGACCTTGTCACTTCTGCTTCGATGTACTCTGTGAATGAACCCGAAACAGTACCGGGCGCAGAAGGTACATTGGCAGTATCCTTTACCGATGCATTCTTCAAGGTGGCAAAGAAAACCGAATCCAAAATTGAAGTAACGGACGCTATGCTTACCGATACCAATGCTCAGGCTGCACTGTTAAGCCAAATCTTTGCAGCGCAGATGCCTCAGCTTGAAACGGTGATCATGACAGATGATATCAACAATTATATTGGCTTCTACCCAGTGATGGTCAATACAATGGATGATAAAACGATCCAAATCGTCGGCGAAATCTACATGGCATCTCAGCCTCTGAACATGCTGCCTGAGAGCGAATTTGGCAATGTGCAATGGCTTGACCGCGGTGTATTCAAATTCCAAGACGATTCGACTGCACTCAATGGCTTCCGTCTCACAGGCTTTGTGGTCGGTACTGAGCTAGATGCAGAAGACGCGATTCAAAACTATTTCGAGGAAATCGTTGTTGAGTATGTGAACGCAAACCTAGGCTTTACCATTCTTTATCCTGCGATCTTCACAGATGAAATGCTTGTGGAAGACGAGGATGGCGTATCGGCAGTATTGCCTGACAATAGCGTGAGCTTCTTTGCAAAGCGCATTGACAACACCAACTCCGCAAGCCTCCAGGACTATGTCAGCGTGATTGCAAACGGCATTGCAGGGTCTAGCTCTTCCATCAATGAAGAACTCAAATGCGGCACAGTGTCCTACACAACCGATGATGGTTACTCGGTATTTGACATTTATATTCTAACGGACAAGTACATCTTCCAAGCTGAGCTCCGCTACCAGACGACCCTTGCGACTGAGTACAGCATGTATGATGCATATCTAGAAAACAGCTTTGTGGCTGATGATGTATCCGTTGGCTAAGCGAGGTTTTTGTAAATGAAACATTCCTTCAAGTGGTTACTCTCAGTCCTGCTGTGCTTGATGCTGGTGGGCGGAGCTTTTGCTCAAGGCCTTGAACTAGCGCAGCCGCTGCGGGGGGGAAGAACGCTCACTGATGATGGAAGCACTGAAGGCAACTATACCTTCAGCTATAGCTTCCCGCAGTTTGCTGCACAAACACAGACAGATCAGGCAATCAATGACTACTATCAGGCGGTTGCGCAGGACATGCAAAGCGGAATGAACATCGGCATGATCGATAGCGCGGCACTGGACCTAGAGATGGGTACATCGCCTGCACTGATGGAACTTGATTACCAGATTATGCTAAATGATGATCTGTATCTCAGCGTTGTGCAGTCTGCCAGACAGGTAGCAGGAAATACGGAAAGCGATTCTGTTTCTGCTACCACATTCGCTCGTGATGGTCTGTATGCGGGTCAGCCGATCAATCTCTCTCAGGTCTTAGGGCTGGAGCAAGAGGACGATGAGCTAACGGATGTGGAAAGCACTGCAGAGAAATTAGCTTATAGGCTCGTTTGGGAGATCGTGAAGCGTGATAGTGAGAACATTGAAGCGGAATACTTGGATGGTGTGAGCGAAGATACGCTGCGCGAGGCTTTTGACCCTGAGTCGGATTTCTATATGGATAGTGATGAAAACATTGTGTTTTTCATTCAATCAGGGGTTATTGCCGGCAGCATTGCGGGAATCCTCACCTTTCCATTTGCACCTGCAGAGCTTCTTAGCGCTGTGAAGGAATAATGAAGCAATCAAAAAGGGGCTGTTGCAAAACAGCCCAACAAAAAAGCGAGAGAAGTC
>LFRM01292306.1_pt1 | contig 10253 bp, 7 predicted proteins | sample 618341 | NCBI WGS metagenome assembly LFRM01 (sample SAMN03654438, study PRJNA283298) | anaerobic digester metagenome | isolation source: pool of bioreactors CSTR01a, CSTR02a, and CSTR03a thermophilic anaerobic... | place: Denmark: Kgs. Lyngby | collected 2014-05-21 | reverse complement strand
CCATTATCGCAGGCAAAAACAATCTCATAATCAACATTTAGCCTTCTTAAAGCAAATTCCAGTGCTCCAATGCCACTAAATAACGTAGCTAGTCTAATTTTTCTTTTCATTAAAATCGACCACTTTCAAAATTGATTTTAATATTTCTTCTAACACATTAACAACTATGGAATTACCAGCTTGTCTATATACCTGGGAATTTGGTCCTTCAAATTTAAAACTATCCGGAAATCCCATTAACCTCAAACATTCTCTAGGTGTTAATTGTCTTACAACACCCTTTTCGCCTTGGAACTCGCCTACATAGGCTCTGCTTAATATTTTTTCATCATGTTTAGTTAAGTCCAGTTTCTCAAATATAAAATCGCCATTCCAGTTATACTGTTGGTTAGCTCTTTGAGCTCTCATAACACTATGATTAACTCTTGCTCGAGCGTAATTCTTTGGGTTGGTAACAAATTCAAAACCCTTTTTCCCTAAATAATACAAATAATCAACTTTATCCTCTAAAAAGTCAAATACTGTTTTATTAGTTGGTTCCCCTTCAGGAAACTCAAAACTATTTGGGTTATTTTTAAAGCCCACAAGAAATAATCTTTTTCTATTTTGTGGAATCCCAAAATCAATAGCATTTAAAATATCAGAATATATTGTATACCCCGTAGATTTAAACTCCTTTTCAACAATTTCCCAGGTCTCTTTTTTTGATAATAGACCAGGAACATTCTCAAAGATAAATACTTCGGGTTCAATTTCTTTAATTAATCTTATGTATTCAAAAACTAAAATACCTCTTTCATCAGTTAAGCCTTTTCTATTCCCCATTATCGAAAAGCTTTGACAGGGACTACCACCAACAAGTAGGTTTATATTGTTTTTATATCTAGTACCATCGATAAACCTAATATCTTCGTACCATTGGTCTTCACTTATTTTATAATTTTTAAAATAATTTATTTTTACATAATTTTTCCTCTTTGTTTGCCCGTATAATTCCTTTACAAATTTTTGCTTTTCTGAATATGTCAAATTTTTTGTTTCTTCTTCAATTTCAGTAAAACTTTGCTTGATATCCCGTTCTCCATTATCACAAGCAAATATTATATCATAATTGATCTTTTTTTGCATCTTAATTTTTTCAAGAGCTTGTTCTATTGCTCCAATGCCACTAAAAACACTAGCTAACTTTATCATATTATACCTCGTCTATTTAGTAAATACAATTTTCTACCACTTAGTATATTCAATGCCACTTAGGTCAATTGTATAAACTATTTTCAATATCTTATTTCTTGTTGTTTCATTACTAATATCTTCTATAGACAATTTAGGAAACTTATCATCTATACAATATTTTCTTTTATCCACCACCATATATTTCTCTTTTCTCATTTTCTTGCCTTTTCTTAAGTTAAGCGAAGTTAATTGTTCTTCTAATTCATTTGCTGGATATCCCAAATCCACAAGCTCCCTCACAACATCATCTATGGAATTACCATATGGGGATTTTTCCAATCTACAAAAGAATAAGTAAACAGGTTTGTTAGAATGTAGTTGATTTTGACTATTTATTGAAATAGTTAAATCATATTTTTTTATGGTAGATTTGACTTCACAAACGAATTCATCCGTTTCAAAATCATGAGTACCGTTTATAATTGATGTCCATTGTACATTACTATATGTTTGATAAAGATATCTTAAAACAAGTAATTCTGCTAAAACTGAATAACTACTAATATTTTTCTCAGCATTTCCTAATAAAGATTTCCAACTTTCCCACCAATCAAAAGGTGACTCAATTAGTCTTTTTCTTAACTCTCCATTTTCCCCAGGGTCAACAAAATGTTTACAAATAACAGCAAATTCATTTCTAAGCGTAAAATTTGAGGAATTAAAATATAAACATCTAATTTCTTTATATTCTTGACCCTTTTTAATAGGGAAAATTTTAGTTTCTATTTTTGCGCTAGAAAATTCTGCAAATACATCATCATCTTTGTCATAGATGATAGCTACCCCATAATTATCAAACGTTTTAACAACAAATGTTTTAAATTCATCCGGTATTGTATTTAGCTGAATTATTGTATTTGGTCTTATCGAAGAAAACTTTAATTTAATTTCTTCTAATATATTCATAACTAGACCCACTTTCATTAAATTTTATTCCGACATTCTCAAACAGCATTCTTACATAATTGTCCGCACCCAAGATATTAGGATCGAATAATAAACATTTGGCGGTATGCAAAACCATAATTCTTCTAAGCAAGTAATATTTTTTTTGTCCATCCACTACCCTATCTCTTTGATCTAATTTGTCATAGTATTCAATAATCTTTCGATATGTTTCCAAAAAAACACCTTGTCTACCTGGTCTTTCAACAAGACTTTGAATGGTATCGGTATTATGCTTTTCTAGAACTATTTTAGTTTGTTCTAAACTTCCTTGCCAAGTCATATTTATATACCACCATAATGTAGGAATATACATTCTAACATTCTTCTTAAAATAATAATCCGGGTTTATTCCATGTCTTTCTCTAATTATATCTGGAACTACCTTAACACAAATATATCTCCAAAAATCATAATTTGATAAGCAAGCATAACCATATTCGTTTATATCATAATAACTATATATTTCTAATGCCATATTTAAATCATACAGATAGTACTTTCTTTGCTCAAGGAGAACTTTGTGTTTTTCATGAAATTCAATCAAAGCTTTTCTCATATTTTTATAAAATGCATTTAAATTATCTAAGTTTAGATTATTATTTATAAAATCATTATATACCAATTCAGCTTTATCTCTTTTAAGATATTCATATATCATAGATATTACATCTCCCTACTTTTTTTATCAAAAAATTCTCTAATACTACGATTAATACTTTCTGCTGAATCGCATTCCCACCCTAAGGTATCAACAAAATACTTAATTGCATGCATAACACTACCGGGAACGAATTTTTCATCTAAGTTATCTAAATATTTTTCATCACTGTTTTTCAACTCTAACATTAGAGTGGCCATTGCGCTTGCTATTATTTCAAAGAAAAAGTATTTATTGAATGTGTCGGTATTTCTACTATCATAATCAATATATTGAAATGCTGGATGAGCGGTATTTAGCATTATTTTTACAGCCTCACTAAATGAATCCTCGAGTGGTGATTCAAATATATTAATAGATATTTCCCACAATGGACTATTCGGTTTTTCAACAGTATATATTGGAAAAAGCGATCCAATTCCATCAAACTGAATTTGATGTAAATAGAATTTCCCAAGCATTATTCCCTTTTCGTTGGCTATATACTTTTCATCATAATCAGCATCTCCCGGTTCTTCAATATAAAAAACCAGCTCAAAATCCACTTTCGATAATAACTGCTTGCTCCTAAAATCAATTTCGAATTCAAAATGATCTATGTTGTCAATAATATCATCATTTAAATTTCCTATTTTTGTTGATCCTCTTAATTTTGCATCAGTTGAATACCACGATATTGCAACCCCCACTGTAGTATTTTTCACAATTATTTTCCTACTTTTTAAATAATAATAAGGCTTAAAAAGCGAAATTTTACCTTTTACTTTTAATCCATATTCCTTATAGTCCCATTCCCCATCATTTTGTCTATCCTCTAATTGTATAATTGTTTTTGCAATATTGTTTGGTTCCAAGTCTATATAATCACCATTGTATTTATATGAATATTTAAATTCAATGTTAGGTTTCATTTCATCGAAAAGGGATTTTGTAATACTTGGATATAAAAAAATATTCTTCATAACACTGCTCCTCTTCCACGTAATCAAAATTGTTTGAACAAATATTCTTAATTAAAAACTCAACTTTCTAATTTAAATGCGACATTAATCTTATTATCAACTATTTTAAATCTTAACATTAATTCAAACTCAGCAATATTTGTCCCTTTTAAGTTATCTATTGATAATCCTTTCGGCCCGGAATCAGTGTCAATAGTCTTTAATATTATACCATCTTTCGTTTCCACGCAAAGATTTTTACTTACAAATCTAGTAATTCTACGATCATCGTTTATTGGGTTATTTTTTCTTTTTTTTATTGAAAAGGCAATTTGTGTTAATTCTAATGGAAAAACAAGCTCCATTTCTTCCCATTCATTTCTAGTATAATTTTTTTGTGCAGTTGCTATAAGCCATAGTACACCTATAGATTCTAACTCCTTCGTTATTTTAACATTTAATATAAAATCAATGATGTTTTCTCTAATTAATTGACTATCGCTTATTATAGTATATTTAAATTTGGATGTTTTTCCACCACCTTCACCAATTCTTGGTCCATGCGGACCTGATGGCTTAGTACCAAAATCTTCAGGTGGTAATAACAAATCACCAAGATATTTACTCAACTTGTGGGAATGCTCTTTTAAATCTTCATTATCATCATTTTTATACGTCTCATTTAAAGATTTACGAACTTTATTTGTGATTTTTTTGTAATACGATTTATCAATATCACTCCAACATAAATGATCGGACCTCTCGCTGTTTCTAAAATATTCTTCAATAGTCCTTCCCTCTTTATCCCTTTCCTGGTTATTAGAATTTAGTGTAAATATACCTAATATATATTCATCGTTTGAAGTAGTTAACGTTGGATCTACCCATGGTTTTTCCCCCACTTCATATGAAATAACCATCCCAGGTTTTCTTGTATACATAATAATTGGGGGATTTTCACGGTCATTATCAATATTTGCATCTATATACATATATGGCGACTCATTATTATACGGTTCTATCATCTTTAAGTCTTGCTTATTAAACTTTTTGCTGGCGAATGCCCCTACAGCTATAGAAAAATCATTGATATCTATGATTTTACTTGTAATATCACCCTGATCATTCAAGTCGATTTGGCTTAATTCCTTTATTTTCGTATTTAATTTATTTATACAATATGTTTTGGTGTATAAACATTTCAATTCCTGGAAAAAAGGTTCCATATTTTCATAATTTATTTCAAAATCATTGACAGTCACTTTTAGATAAGGTTCTTCAAAAAATTTTTTTTGATCTTCTTTATGTTCAATTCTTGGAAAATACCATCTTTGAATTAATATTTGTAACTTTTTTTCTAATGAGTACTCCCAATATGGATAACGTTCCTTTTCTTCCCTCTTATCTGATAACAGATTATCTTGATTAATATATGGGACAATTACCGTTGTTCCTGTTTGATCGCCCACATATCTTTCAATATTAAAGATATTTAAAATCTTTTGAATTTTTGCCTCATCTATAATTGGAATCGTTCTATTATCTTCCAACAATTTTATTGGTTCCCCAAAAAATGCTATCCCTCTATAATTGTTGTTTAACTTGTATATTTTATTATGGTCAAATTCATTTTCAATAAGTACCGCAACCATTCTTTCCTGAAATTCACTATTAGAAACTCTAATTCTTGAATAATATATCACAAGCCCAATACCAATTTTATAATATATGGTCTTACCAATTCCCCACGATCCCCCTGCATCAGGGTTTTTTTGTGCCTTCATCACATCATATACTAAGTTATATAGATTTTGTTTAATTCCACTTTTAGCTACACGATTATATGGATTCAATTCACCGATTAAACCTTCACAATTATAATCTCTAATTGCTATATAATCATAATATTCTTCAGGAAACAGAGCTTTTACACCATCTTTAATTCCTTCAAACTCTTCTAGGAGTCGAAGGGAATTGAACTTTTTAATCAAAAATTTCATAGAAACATAATCAGCATCTGCATGTGCAGCATCTAGGCTATTTTGAATAGATTCTCTTACCAATAAATCTAGAAAAGGCGTTACTCTATTTTGATTGATATCTAAAATATTGCTACCTGTAAATACCATTACATCATCAAATGGTAAGGGGTATATTTTAAAAATCATTCTATTATATCTCCTTCATTCATATTATTATCTAATTTAATTCTTAATTTTGTAGTAAATCTTTGTTTGCTATCATTGTGTGGAATATTAATCCAAATACCTACCAAGTCTTCTTCTGCATTTAAATCTTCTCTATTTTTTTGTTTATCATTATTTGATGCTTTAGAGTCTTTATCAATAATGTAAATAAACAACTGTGGTGTTTTCTCTAAGTTAAATAATTTTCTCAGTCTATGATTAGATTGCTTTGCATTTTTATATTCTAACTTCTTTTCTTCAGTTGAATTATTAATATCCAAATCAGCAAACTCATCTCTAGGTGCTCTTAAAACACCAATATTTATTGTATCATTAATAGAAACCTTCTTTTTTTGAGTTCTATTTACCTTGTAAATACTTACATTATTAAACTTATATTCCTTACCCGAATTTAACCCCGCAAGAATTACATTCCATTTGTCAAATTGTCCTTTACTATTAAATTTCTCAATCCATGTAACTATTGAATCCATATCACCAAATACTTGAGATTGCTCAGGGTATTTTAATTTCTTTAAATATTCAGTTATAATATTTGAATCGACATTTCTAAAGACTCTGCAATTTTTTGCATCAGGATTTCTATTGTCATCATGACCAAGAAAGTTAATAAAATTTTCTGTTGCTCGTAAATTATTTTCTAATATATTTTTTTCTTTATAAAACACAACTGTTTGATGAGATGTCCCTGAATAGTCAACATCAACCATCTCTGATGATTGCATTCTATTTCTAGCAGTGACTCTAATGAAGGTAGTTCTAGGATGTGTTAGTACCCTCGGTCCATATTCAGCAGGACTAATATCATTTAGTTCCATTTCACATATTTCTTTTCTTAATTCATAATCTAATATCGAAAGGAATTTGAACTGTTCATGAGTTTTATTAGTTAACCAAATTCGAGGAAGTAATTCATATCCTCTCCTATATCCAAACCATCTTCCCATTTGCATAAGTGTGTCAGCTTGTCCAACTGGTCTTATAAAATAAGACGAAACTAATCCTTCCAAAGTCAATCCCCTTGATAATGTAGATCCACCAATAACAATAAATGCTGGAGATATAACATCACATTGTTGTTCCTCAGGATATACCAATCTCAAGTGAATACCATCATAATCTACATTATTACTTTGACAGTTATCTACACATAAATGGACACCACTGGAGTATTCTAAAACCTTATCATCATTCATCATTATATGTTGAATTTTCATTTTAATAAGTTCTTCTAAATGGGGTAATATTTGTTCAAAACTTGGAAGAGCCTTAATATCATCATTTGGAATTGCATAATCCGGATAGAATATCCTTAATTTGGTTAGATTAAATTGGTCCTTTTGAGTTTCATATGTTGTTCTACATAATTCTATAAGTTCACCATATTCTTTAGTTTCAAAAAAGTTTTTAATAGCTAAATATATATTGTGATGATAATTTTGTCTTTGACTAGTGTGAATCAACATACTAATAGGTTTATTTCTTCCCCAAAATCTACTAACCGAAACACAGCATAAAAACCACATCATTGATTCTATTAAAGTTATTGGTAGTCGTAAGTTTCTTCCCTCATGAATATCACCAATAATTGATAAATCCTCAAAAGATATATTATTTACTATAGGTAGTCCATCATGAATAGTGCCCTCTAGTCCAAAAATTTGTTGTGGACCAAAATATTCATTTGATGAAGGCAATACGGCAATAAAATTATGAGGATATAATGAATTTTTTTTGCTTTCGTTTAAAATATTTGCATAAGGAGTTGCGGTATATCCTATATAATTCATAGCCTTATAATTATCTTTAATTGCTATTCCCGTATGTGGCTTATTAAATACAAGCGAAATAATCAAACTATTAATTTTCTTTCGCTCCTCTTCTTTAATATTTGCAGTATTAATTCCTGCCTGATCTGCCTCATCATCTATTAGTAAAATTTTCAAATGTGATTTTTTCTTTCCGTCCTTATTGATCCATTTCAGTAAGTCTTGTAATCTAGTACTGTTTTTTAAACATACATACAAGTATTTGTCTCTATTATTTTCTACACGTAAATCCATCAATCTCGAAAAATGTGAAGAGTTCGCTTTCAAATTTTTTAATAAATTAAAACTCACATTGCACTTTTCTTTAGTTAAATCAGAATATAATCTAGTTTCAGTTTGTTGTCTTAAACTGTCTATAGTTCCTGTCAATATAATGAACATATTCCAACCCATGTCAGCTGCCATTGATATTAAGGCCCCCATATTTGCTGTTTTACCTGACTGGACGTTACCAACCACTAAGCCCTTTATCGGTGAATCAGGTTTAGTTTCAAGTTTTAACTGGGAAAGAATTTTTAAACTTGACTCCTTAATTGCATTAATTGACGATTCAGAGAAACTTTTTTCTTTAAGTGTTTTTTTATAAGCATACCAACATGAACCGGGTCTTTCTACAACGTTAACTGTTTGTCTATTTTTACCCTCAGTAGTAATACCCCCTTCGATATTTATACTTTCTTCTTCAATTTTTCTTTCGAACTCTATTAATTCAAGCCATTCAATTATGTCAATATCCCATAGATTATTCACTCGTTGTTGAGATAAAAACTCTGATAATTCCGACTCATTATTTCTTAAACCATATTTGATCTTTTCCCATCCAATTTTCTCGTCTCTTCTTTCATGTATCCACTTTTTATATTTATCATATTTCGCTAAATAAAATTCCCACATAACAAAACCTCTTTCTCAAAATATATTTTTTTACTACTAAAATCCACCAGCAATATTAATTCATCTTCAAAAATAGGTTCTGTTATTTTTTGGCGATAAGAATCTAGGATTGATCGTATGGTCCCATTGCCGCAAATTTTTATTTGTAATTGACCATCATTGTTAATGTTTGTATTGACTGTTACTAGTGACCCATAAGAATACATAAAATAAGTATTATCTTTAAACTCTTCGATAGAGTTATAAGAAAACATTTCTTTAATAATTCCAGTTATTGCAGGCTTTGTATTCATGCCTATGTACAAACTGTTATCAGAACCATTAATTTTTAGATTTGATCTAGTAGGTTTCCGTCCAATAATCTTTTTACGCAAATCAAAATAAATTTTTGTACGACCATCTAAACTTATTCGATCCATAACTCATCTCCCATTTTTTAACAACTTTTTATTAATTATAACATATTTTTTATAAAATTTAAACACATCTCACAGTTAACTGTATCATTAAGGATAAATTTTCTAAATTCTCTTCCTCTTACTTAAGTATTCAAATATTAAAACAACCAAGGTTTAACCTTGGTTGTTTTTCTCTATGAGTATTTTTTTGTTTATTTAACTTGCCCAAATAATAGATCATAGAGTTCTAATAAAGTATCATCACTTATTTCCTGTTCTACAATATTTGTGAATGTATCTAGGTTATCATCATCTAATTTGTTTATTAAGTCAATCAAGGTATCTATTTGTTCTGGTGTAAGTTCTTCATTATTAGATAAGGTGTTACTAATATTATCCAATGTATCTATTAACCCCTCTACAATCTCCATTTGTTCTGGATTTGTAAGATCAAAATCATCCATTGATACTGAATGGTTAGTTAGTAAATCATTAATTAATGTTGTAACATTATTAATTATGTCTTGTAAATGTGGATCTTGATATGTAATTGAAATATCAAGATAACCATTTAAGATATTAATTGCATCAACTGAAATAAGTGGTGTGTCATTTGTTCCGGTGACATTGATTAGACTATTAAATGTTTCTGAATCTATAATGAACGTATGTTGTGTTTTATCATATTTAATGATATCTAATTCAGATAGATAATCACCCAGTAGATTTAATAAGTATAAGTTACTTGTTGAGATGTATTCGCCTACTTGTTCATCTTCATCTTCACCTAGTGTGATTAATTCAAAGATTTTAAGTTTGACATTATTAGTATTATTATCAATGACTTCACTTTTAATTTTCATGATTGTAATTAAATCATTCATATTAATGATTATATCAATCACTACTTCTTCTTTAGTAAAATTGATTAAAATTCCATCAATACTAATTTTAAATGTTTTACCATTTGGTAATGTAAATTCATATTTAAAATCTTGATATTGATTTGTCTTATCATAAATAATTCGGTTAAAGTCAAGATTAGTAAAAGTTAGTTTTGGTTCACTAACTAAATTAGAAAGAATGAAACTTTGAGTTTTATTATTGATGAATACTTCGGTATTAAATGGAGTTTGAACATT